>OLRO01000164.1_pt1 | contig 63302 bp, 68 predicted proteins | sample 1673131 | NCBI WGS metagenome assembly OLRO01 (sample SAMEA3136757, study PRJEB25190) | human gut metagenome | biome: human gut; feature: human-associated habitat; material: faeces | place: Austria | collected 2013 | reverse complement strand
ATAGTATTATTATAGATAAAATTATAAATAATAATTATAATAATCAAAATACAACATCCTTAGGATATACATATTATTTGCCTTTAGGAGTATCAAAGGTATACGATAAAGATTATAACCAAAAATTAAAAACAGAAGATACATTTATGTACTTATATGTTGATTCTGTGAGCTATTATTATCACAATACATTAAACTTAGATGATAATATGATTAATAATAGTTACTATTATCACAAAATAAATAAAGATGATAAAGTAGGATATGTAGTTATAACAGAAGATAAAGATTTATACTTTATAAAAGTAGTTTATAATTATGCTAAAATAGAATCTTATGTACCAAAGACAAAAATCGAGAATGTTCTTGCAAATAGTATGATTATATTAAATAGTATCAATTATAATGACAATCTAATAAAGAAAATTCTGGAAGATGAGCATGGTTCAAATATTGATAAAGAATATAAAATACAAAAACCAGATAATACCAAGAGTAAGTTTTCTGAGTATTTAAGTGAATATGTTCAAGAGGAAGAAAATAAGACACCAGATTTACCAGAATATTAAAAAGGAGAGACAGTATGAAATTTTTTGATAAAGTAAAAGACTTATTCTCTGATGAAGAAGAAGTAGTAGAAACAGAAGAAATAGAAGTAGAAGAAAAAGAAGAACATAAACTTCCTACTTTTATGCGTAATAAAATAGAAGAAGAACAAAAAAGAGAAGAAGCAAGAAAAGTAAGAGAAGAAAAAGAAGAACCAGTTCCTAAAACAAATGTTATAAGTGATAGAGAAATTGTAAAAACAAGAACTTCTAATAACTTTGCTTTTCCAATTGATATGGATGATTCTGATTTAGTTCCAGATTTAAGATATAGTAAACAAAATGTTCTACAAAAAGAAAGAGAAAGAGAAAAACCAATAGCGGAGTTATATGCTAAAAAAGAAGAACCAAAACCAAAAAAATTTAGACCAACTCCAGTCATATCTCCTGTATATGGAGTATTAGATAAAAATTATACTAAAGATGAAGTAAAGGTTCAAGATGAAAATTCTTATGAAATACAAAGGCCATCTAGAAAGGTTGACTTCGAAACAGTAAGAAATAAAGCTTTTGGTACATTAACTGATGATTTAAAAAATGTTATGTGTGAAAATTGTGAGCTATATCAAGAGGTAAAAATAACAAAAAATGCTGATAGAAAACCACAGATAGATAATAGTAATCTTTTAGCAAGTATGACTGAAGAAGGCCCAGTAGAGGACATATCATTAGGAGATGCTGAAGATAACTATTTTGACTTTGGCGTAAGTTATGAACCACCAAAAAAAGAAGAACCAAAAACAGTAGATATAACAGATGAAGTAAAAATAGTAGATCACAATGAAGAAGAATCTAAAGCCGAAAAAATAGAGGTAAAAGAAAAACCAGAAACAAGACAAACAATAAAAGCTAAAGAAAATAAACAGAAGTTAGAGGATAAAGATTTTCTTGAAGATACTAAAGAATTCGAAAGTTTAACTCACGATGAAGAAGATATAAACGAAATATTAAAAGGCACTGAAGACATTACACAAACCGATGATTCAAATGATATATTTAATCTAATAGATTCAATGTATGACGAAGAGGAGGATAAGAAATAATGACAGTGGAAATGGTTTTACCAACAATATTATATATTTTAGGTGCTATATTATTAGTAACATTAATAATATTAACTATAAAGCTTATCATTACAATGAATAAAATAGAGAAAGTTGTTGATAATATTAGTGGAAAAGTAAAAACACTAGATGGCCTATTTGAAATGGTTGGCCTAGTAACAGGAAAGTTTACAGCAATAACAGATAGAATAGTAGATGGTGTAGCTTTATTAATAGAAAAACTATTTAAAGGAAAGGAAGATAAAAATGAGTAAAAAAGGATTAGGAAAAATAGCATTAGGAGCAACAGTAGGAGCAGGATTAGCACTATTATTTGCCCCTAAAAAAGGATCAGATTTAAGAAGGGATATCAAGAAAAAAATTGACGATATCATCAAAGATGTTGATCAAATGAAAGTAGAAGATATCAAGAAAGAATTCAAAGATAAAGTAGAAGAAGTAACAAATGGTATCGAAGATTTAAATAAAGAAAAAGTACTAAAAGCTGCTAAGAAAAAAGGAAAAGAATTACAAGATAAAGCAGAAGATTTAGTAAAACTAGCTAAAGAAAAAGGTACTCCAGTGCTTGAGGGAATGGCTAACGATTTAAGAGAAAAAGTAATTTCAGCAGCACAAGAAGTAATAGATAAATTAGAAGAAAAATAATCACTAGTGATTATTTCTTTTAATAGAAAGGATTAACAATGAAAGTATTAATAACAGGGGCTTCTTCTGGAATGGGAAAAGATATGGCTAAGTATTTATCTAGTTTTGATTACAAACTAATATTAGTATCCAAAGATAAAAAAAATTTAGATAAAATATTTAAAGATGATAAAAATGTCATTGCTACCTATGGCTATAATCTAATTAAAGAAGAAGATTGTATAGAATTATATAATAAAGTAAAAGACGAAAATATTGATATATTAATAAATAATGCTGGCTTTGGTGATGCAGGTAAATTTACCGAAACAAGTTTAGATAAAGAAATGGATATGATAGATTTAAATATAAAAGCATATCATATACTAACAAAACTATTCTTAAAAGATTTTACCAAAAGAAATTATGGAAGAATCCTAAATGTAGCTTCAATGGCAGGATTAATGCCAGGACCATATATGGCAACATATTACGCTACTAAAAACTATATAGTAAGCTTATCATTAGCAATATATGAAGAATTAAGAAAAGATAATTCAAATGTCAAAATATCCATATTCTGTCCAGGACCAGTAGATACCAATTTCAATAATGTAGCAGATGTAAAGTTTAACATCTCATCATTAACAAGTGATTATGCAAGTAAAATAGCTATAGATGGTATGTTCAAAAATAAACTAATAATAGTTCCACCAAACATGAAACTAAATCGCTTCTTAATTAAAATAGTACCATCTAAAATAATATTAGATATAAATTCCCAAATACAAGAAAAAAGAAAATCAAAAGAAGAAAATTAACAAAATTATCTTCTTTTTCTTTCATATAAGTAACAATACTTTATTTTTAAAATAATTTATAGTATAATGGTTAAGAGGTGGAATATGAAAAAAATAGTTGTTTTAGGAGGAGGAACAGGTCTATCAGTACTACTAAGAGGCTTAAAACAATTTCCTTTAGATATAACTGCTATCGTATCTGTAGCAGATGACGGATCATCAAGTGGTAAATTACGTGAAGAATTTGATATATTTGCCGTAGGAGATATAAGAAATGTATTAGTTTCATTATCAGAAGTAGAACCATTAATAGAAGAACTATTACAATATAGATTCACTACTGATAGTAATTTAAATAACCATCCAGTAGGCAATCTCTTATTAGCGGCTCTATATAATATAACAGGTAATTTAACAGAATCATTAACATCATTATCAAAAATATTCAATATAAAAGGTAGAATATTACCGTTTACTGAAGATAATCCAATATTAATAGCTCATACTAAAGATGGTAGTATAATAGAAGGAGAAAGCAAAATAACCAAAGCAGGACAAGAAATAGACTATATAGAATATAAAAACAAAGTAACACCAACCAAAGAAGTATTAAATGCCCTAAAAGAAGCAGATTTAATAATATTAGGTATAGGTAGTTTATATACAAGTATAATACCAAACTTGTTATCTGAAGAAGTAAAAGAAGCATTAAAAACCTCTAAAGCTAAAAAAATGTATGTATGCAATATAATGAGCGAACACGGAGAAACAGATAATTATAAAGTATCAGATTGCATAAACAAAATAAATTCCTATGTTGAAGATAATTTTATCGATACTGTATTAGTAAATAATGAAGTAGTACCAGATAATATAAAAGAAAGATACGTAAAGGAACAAGCAAGTCCTATTGAAACAGATTATGCAAAATTAAAAGACTTAAATGTTGAAATTCTAGAAGATAAACTATTAGAAATAGAAGAAGATAAAGTAAGACATAATCCATATCGTACTGCTTTAGCTATATTTAATTATATTGTAAAGGAGTTAGAATAATATGAGCTTTACAAGTACAGTAAAAGAAGAAGTATCAAGACTAGAAACAACAAGATTAGAAGATATATCAGAACTATCAGCTATCATGCGTATAGCTGCTACCATAACGCCAAATATAAGTATAACAATAGAAAGTAATGCAGTTGCCAGAAGAACATTTAAATTAATAAAAAATATATACGGTATAACACCAAAAATAACCATAAGAAATAAAAAACTAGGTAAAGGCTTTACATATATATTAAATATAACTGAAAAAAATAAAGAATTACTAGAGGATCTCTCAATAATAGATAATAACAAATATTTAAGTATACCAAAAGAATATATAACATCAGACGAAGATTCATTAAGAGCATATTTAAGAGGAATATTCCTAGTATCAGGCTCAGTAAACGATCCTAAAACATCAAGATATCATTTAGAATTCATATTAGATACAAAAGAATATTCAGAGTACGTAAATAAACTATTAAATACCTATGATTTAAATAGTAAAATAATAAAAAGAGAAAAAAACTATACAGTATATATAAAAGAAGCTGAGAAAATATCCGACTTCTTAAGAATAATAAAAGCCTTCTCAGCAGTAATGTACTTCGAAGATATAAGAATATACCGTGATCATAAAAATATGACAAACAGACTAAATAATTGTGAACAAGCAAATATTGATAAAGTATTTATGACCGCTAATAAACAAATAAAAGATATAGAAAAACTATATGAATTAGATATGGTAGATTTATTGGATGATAAATTAAAACAAGTAATAGAATATCGTATGAAATATAAAGAAAGTTCTCTATCAGAATTAGCAGAAATAATATCCCTAGAAACAGGAAATGAAATAAGTAAGTCAGGACTAAATCATAGATTCAGAAAAATAAGACAAATAATTGAACAAATAGAAAAAAAATGACATTTTTTTCATTTTTTTATCAGAAACGCTTGACATTTGTAAAAAAATGGTTTACACTTAAATTGTCTAATAGATAAACATACAAAGCAAAGCATAAAAAAATACCTATAATTTATCTCCAATAAAGATAACATTTGTAAGGGTATCAAATCTTGATGGTAGAAGTTTTACTGTTTAGAAATTTTATGCTTTGCGAGTATATTTGTTTGGGTATTGAGGTAGAGGCCTTAATTCTTATCTATCTATTGGATGTACATATATGTATGAGAGAGAAACTCGAAGATAAGAAGCTATTTTGAATTAACTGACATTAATTCCGAGTAGTTATTCAGAAACTTGGGAATGCATTACTTGTCAGAGAATGCATTCTTTTATTTTGCCTAAAAATATGCTATACTATATGAAAGAGGTGAAAACTTGAAAGAATTATTAAGTCCCGCTGGAAATATAGAATGTTTAAAAGCCGCTATAAATAATGGAGCAGATGCTTGCTATTTAGGAGGAAAATCATTTGGAGCTAGAGCTTTTGCTGGAAACTTTACCAATGAAGAATTAAAAGAAGCAGTAGAATATGCCCATCTTTATGGAGCAAAAATATATATAACAGTAAATACAATAATATATAATAATGAAGTAGAAGAATTTATAGAATATATAAAATATCTATATCAAATCGGAGTAGATGCACTAATAATGCAAGATATAGGAATGATATCTCTAGTAAGACAAACATTTCCCAATTTTGAAATTCATGCTTCAACCCAATTACATAACCATAATAACGAAGGAATAAAAGCCTTAAAAGATTTAGGAGTAACAAGAATAGTATTAGATAGAGAAATGACTTTAGAACAAATAGAAAATATTAACGTCGATATCGAAAAAGAAGTATTTATTCATGGAGCCCTATGTAATTCCTATAGTGGTTGTTGTCTTTTTAGTAGTCTAAATGGAGGTAGAAGTGGAAATCGTGGGCAGTGTACTCAGCCTTGTAGATTACCATATAAATTAATAAAGAATGGTAAATATATAAGTAATGAAGATAAATATCTTTTAAGTACTAGAGAATTAAATACCATCCATAATTTCGATAAATTAATGAATTCAGATATAATTAGTTTCAAAATAGAAGGAAGAATGAAGTCCCCTTCATATGTAGGATATATAACAAGAATATATAGAAAACTAATAGATAATTATCAGAAAAATAACAAAGAGGTAATAACCAAGGAAGAAGAAAACAATTTAAAAATACTATTTAATAGAAGCTTTACAAATGGTTATTTATTCAGTGATAAAGTAATGAATATATCATCATCAAATCATCAAGGATTAGAAATAGGAAAAGTAATAGATATAACACCAAAGAAAATAAAAATAAAACTATCAGATAATCTATATCAAGAAGATGGACTAAGATTCAAACAGTCAAATAAAGGTATGATTGCTAACTTTATTTATAACGAAAAAAATCTTCTTATAAATAAAGCCAGTAAAGGAGATATAATTTATCTAGATAACAAAATAAATCTAAAAGATAAAGATATATTAGTAAAAACATCAAGTCCATATCTAGATAAAGAAATACTATCTATTAGTGAAAAGAAAATAAAAATAGATATAAACATAGAAGAAAAAGACAATAACTTATCTATAACACTCCAAGATAAAGATAATAATAAAGTATCATCAGTACTACCAGTAGAAGTACCACTTACTAGAAATACTACTAAAGAAGAAATAAAAGAAAAAATATCAAAACTAGGAAATACACCATTTATTATAGATACCATAAATATAGATATAAAAAAGAACATATTTGTAAATATGAAAGAAATAAACAATATAAGAAGAGAATTAACAGGTAAGTTAGTAGAGGCAAGAACAAAATTAAAAAGAAAGATAATAATAAATGATGTAAAACTAAATTATAACGAAGAAAAAAATTATAATTATGAAGTATCAGTATTAGTAAGAACAAAAGAGCAACTAGAAGCATCAATATCTCAAAATGTAGATAGAATATATACTCCTTCCATAGAGTTATATAACAAATACAAGGATAATAATAAAGTATATTTAAGATTACCAAGAGTAGTAAATAACTATAATTATGATGCTAAAAATATATTAGTTACCGAATTAGGAGGAGTATATAAATATAAAGATAGAAATATTATTTCAGATTATTATTTAAATGTTGTAAATAATTATAGTATAAAATATCTATTAGATAATAATGTCAAAAGAGTAACACTATCTCCTGAAATAAACTATAACTACTTAGATGACTATATAAAAGATAAAGTAGAAATAATAGTCTATGGTAAACCAGAATTAATGATAACAAAATCATGTCCTGTAAAAGAAATGTCATCTTGTCCATGTACTAAAGAAGATATATATTATCTAGAAGATATTCATCAAAATAAATATAGAATATTACATGATAATTGTATAACTCATATTATGCACCACAAAAATCTTAATTATTTAGATAAAATAGACTATTATAAAAAAATAGGAATAAGATCATATCGTTTAGAATTACTAGATGAAAATTATGATGAAGTAATTAAATTAATTAATAATATAAAGAATTATTAAAATGATTGACTAATCAGAAATAGAATAATATAATACGTATATCAATTATTTAAAGGGGGAATACCAAATGATAAAGAATATTGATATTTATAGTGAAATGAATAAAAACTATAAATTATACAAAGAAAATAAAATAACAGGATATGCTAGTATTGATAAACCATGGCAGAAATATTATAGTAAAGAAGCCATAACTGCTAGTATACCAGAGTTAACCGCTTATCAATACATGGTAAGTCAAAACCAAGATAACTTAAAAACAAAAGCAATAAACTACTATGGAAAAAAAGTGACTTACAAAGACTTCATTGAAAAAATAGACGAAACAGCAAGAAGATTATACAATTTTGGTATAATCGAAGGAGAGGTAGTAACAGTTATATCAGTTGCTAATCCCGAATTTGAAATATTATTTTACGCCTTAAATAAACTAGGAGCAATAATAAATCCAATAGACGTAAGAAGCGATTATAAACAAATAAAAAAATATCTTATGGAAGTAAAATCAAGTACAGTAGTAGTTATGGATAATTTCTTGCCTGAATTTGATAAATGTATGGAAGACGAAGATGTTAATGCCATAGTAGAAAATATCATCACATTAAGCCCATATAATTCATTATTATTTCCATTTAATATAATATCTTGCAAAAAGGCAAAAGAAGAAAACATAGAATTATATACCAAAATAGAGGAAATAAAACAAAAAGAAAAATATATATCATGGAATAATATGATGAATACACCAAAGTATCGTTATTCAAGATATCCTAGATATAAAAAGAATACTATTGCTGCTTTAGTACATACTGGAGGAACAACTGGAGTACCTAAGACAGTAAAATTATCTAACGAAAACTTTAATGCTATGGCCATCCAATATAAATCATTAAATGCCAATTATAATAAAGGTGATACTTTCTTAAATGGTATAGTTCCATTTGTAGCATATGGTATTGTTGTTACTATTCACATGCCAATGTGTTTAGGTATGACTAATATAATTGCACCAATATTATCACCAAAAGAATTTACTGACTTTATGATTAAATATAAACCAAATCATACCATTACTGTTCCAACCTATATCGAACATTTTGCTCACGATAAGAAAGCCGATTCTATGGATTGGAGTTGTCTAAAAAACATTGGAATAGGAGGAGACTATTTTTCCGAAGAATCAGAACTTTATGTTAATGACTTTTTAAAGAAACACAATAGTTCTTCTATAGCTGAGAAAGGTTATGGTATGACAGAAAATTCTTCTACCGCCGGAGTTTGTTTAGTAGGTGTAAATAAAATAAACAGTTTAGGCATTCCACTTCCACTTAATACTTATGGTATTTTTAAAAGAGGAACAAGTGAAGAATTAAAATATGGTGAAGAAGGAGAAATATGTATAACTGGTCCAACAGAAATGCTTGGTTATTTAAATAATGATGAAGAAGAATCTAAAGTTATAAAAGTGCATAATGATGGAAAAAAATGGATTCATTCTGAAGATATAGGATTAATTGATGAAGATGGATTTTTATTCTTTAAAGGAAGATATAAAAGAATAATACCTCACGGAGGTTTCAAACTATATCCAGCATACATTGAGGGTGTAATAATAGGCCATCCAAATGTCGATAAATGCTGTGTTATTTCTATTCCAAGTGAGATATATGGTGCGTCGCCTGAAGCACACGTTGTTATAAAAAAAGAACAAGTGAAAGAACTTGAAAAAATAAAAAAGGAATTAATAGAATTATGTAAAGATAAACTCCCTTCTTATTCACAGCCTGAAGATTTTATTTTTGAAGAAGATTTACCACTTACCTCAGTTGGAAAAATAGATTATAAGCAAGTTGAAAAAACAAGAATTAAAATATTAGAGAAAAGCAAGTAGCACACTTTCTTTTCTTTTTAATTTATGCTATAATTGCTATAGAATAGCGAGGTATAAAATGAAAATAAATAGTACGATTTTTTTCACAATATCAAGTTTACTTTATAGTAGTCTTTTAATGATTGCATATTTTTCCAAAGATAGAATTAAAACACCAGAAAACAAAATTTATTCACGCCTCATTATAATAAATTTTATAGGAATAATATTAGAGATATTTTGCACTATATTTGCCGGTTATGCAAAAGAAAACATAATATTCTACACAATATTAAACAAACTGTTTCTAATAGGATTAATAGTATGGGGAGCAGTATTTGGTAGTTATGTATTTCTAATATCTTCCGCGAAAAAGAATGAAGAAGAATTAAAAAAGTACATGAAAAATGTATTAAGACTATATATAACTTTGATTATAATAATTGCGGTATTAGTAGCAGTGTTGCCAGTATATTTTAACTATAGAAATAATTATGTTATGTATTCCTATGGTCCTGCTGTTAATGTAGTTTATAGTGGAATATTCATAACAATATTTTTAACAATAATATGTTTAATAAAAAATTTCAAAAATATAATAAGTAAAAAATACTTACCAATATATGCCTATTTATTTGTAGGAACTATTATAACATTTATTCAAAAAATGATGCCAGAATTATTACTTGCCATAACAATGGACACCTTCATCACAGTAATAATGTATTTTACAATAGAAAACCCAGATAAAAAATTATTACAAGAAATTCATGCTTCTAAGAAAATGGCTGATGAAGCAAATGAAGAAAAAAGTATGTTAATATATAATATGATGGGAGAAATAAAAGATATAGCAAAAGATATAAATATATCATCAAATAATATATTAGATAGTAATAATATTGAAGAAAATAAATACTATGCAAGAGAAATAATATCATCAAACAATAAACTATATAATATGTCAGATAAAATATATAATATAGATAAAATAGAATTAAATAAAATCAAAACAGTAAAAACAAAATACAATATAAAACTATTATTAAAAGAAATAGTAAGTATGTATAAAACCAAAACAGAAACAAAAAATATAGAATTTAGAATAAATATTGATAACAATCTACCAGTAAGTTTATATGGTGATAGCATAAATCTAAAAAAAGCCCTAAGCACAATTATTGACTCCTCTTATAATAATACTAAAGAAGGTTTTATAGAACTATCAGTAAATACTATTATCAAACACGATGTATGTAGATTAATAATAAAAATAGAAGATTCATCTATCGGTATAAAAACAGAAAAAATAGAAGAAGTAAATACCGAAGGAAATATATATAATGCTAAAAAACTAATAGCAGCTCTAGGAGGAACATTATTATTAACAAGTAGATATAATGAAGGTACGGTAGTAACAATAATACTAGATCAAAAAATAAATATAACAAATAAAAAAGAAAAGAAAGATTATACAAAATATCTAGATAATAAAAAGATCCTACTAGTGGATGATAACGAATCAAGTCTAAAATTAATAAACAAAATACTAACAAAATATCATATCAAAGTAGAAACTACAAATCTAGGAAAAAAAGCCTTAGATAAAATAAGAAAAGGAAGTAAGTATGATTTAATATTATTAGATGAAGAAATGCCATATATGAATGGAGAAGAAGTATTAAAAAAATTAAAAGAAATTAAAGGTTTCAATACCAAAGTACTACTTCTAACAAAAAACAATAATATAGAATATACTGAAGAATATAAAGAAAACAATTTTGACGACTACATTCTAAAACCAATAGACAAAAATACTTTAATAGAAAAAATAAACATTTTAGTTAATGACAAAAAATATGAATAATCATATAAATGGAAACTATATATTAAAACATACTAACAAATATAATAGATTAGAATTATATTTTAAAATAATTAATAGGAAGGTCAAAATGAAAGGAACTAAATTTATTGAAACAGATAGATTAATTTTAAGAAAAATTACAATGAATGATTCACACGATTTATTTATCAATTGGGGTAGTGATATTAAAACTAATGAATTTTTAACTTTTAGTTGCCATAAGAGTGAAGAAAATACTAAAAAAATGATTAGTTATTGGCTTAAAAAGTATGAAAATAATGGCTTTGAATGGTGTATTGAATTAAAAAGCAATAAAGAAGTAATTGGTATTATCAGTGCAGATAATTCATATAAGTATAATACCTTAGAAATTGGATATAGTATCTCTTCAAAATATTGGAATAATGGTTATACTACTGAAGCAGTTACTTCAATAATCAATTATTTATTTGATGAATGTAATTATAGTATAATAGAAGCCATTATACCTAGTGATAATATTGGTAGTATTAAAGTGGCAGAAAAATGTGGAATGAAAATTGAAGCCACTTTGAAAAATAGATATAAAAACAAAATCAGTGGTAGAATAAATGATTTGCTTATATATTCTATTTTTAATAATACTAATAATTAATAAATCAGCATTTGTAATGTAAAAAGTATATAGTGATTAAAAAGCTTTATGCTTTTTATTAATATACTGTAAATAATTTATAAATTTTTCTTGAAGATATTAAAAATCGTACTTCCCTAGAATTAATTCGTGAGTTAGATTTTTCCTTTTTTTCATTCATTCTTAATTCAACCTTTCTCATATGTCACCACAAGTGAAATAGTATATATCATGCTTGAGACATTTTCAAGCGATAACACTTAAGACATTATCATAAATTAATCATAAAAAAGAAGAATAAAGGAGAGTAAAGTCATGAATAAAATACTGTTATTAAGTGGTCCAAATAAAAAAACTGGTTATGATCAAAAAATAAAGGAAATAATAAAAGAAAATTTATCAGGGGAAAAAAGTATAGTATTTATTTCTGCTAATCCTGATAATTATGAAAAAAATGATATACAAGTATATGGAAACGAAGATTCTTTAGGAATCATAAAAATGCTTGAAGAATGCAACGTTAAAGTTAGTAATACCTGTATTATTGATAATAGAAATATTAAAGACATTAATAATGGAATATTATTAAATGCAGACATAATATATTTAATGGGCGGAGACCCTATATTACAAAATGAGTTTGTAATAAACAATAATTTATTAAATTTTATTAAAAAATCAAATTCATTTATAATCGGCGTTAGTGCAGGAAGTATGAATTTAGCTAAAAGTGCATTCATACCAAAATATGAATTAAACTCTAAGGCAAAATTTATTAAAGGTTTTGGACTATGCGATATATCTATAATTCCTCATTTTAATACCAATGATTTAGAGCAAGTTAATGAAGCTAAAGAAAATAGTAATAAACATGAATTGATAGGCTTGCCAAATGATTCCGCAATATTTATTAGTAATAATAAGATTGAATATATTAATAAGTATTATTTATATAAATAGTCATTAATATAACAGAAAATGTTTATAAGATTAATTTAAGATAATTTAAGTACTCTAACTACTAGAGTACTTTTTTTATGTATATAAAGAAATACTATATATATTTAGTAAATAATATGATAAAATATTACCAAGGAGGAAGAATATGATTACATATATTTTTAGTGGATTCAATCCAAAAGAACATTTTGGAAAAGAAGTTAGTAATTTTTTTAAAGAAGATATGAAAAACAGCAAAAGCATAGTATTCATACCAGGAAACTTTGATAGTCCAGATAAAGTAAAAAGATATGCTTTGACAGATATAGAATGGTTTAAAGAAATAGATATTACCTTGGAAGATATTAATATTTTAGATAACAATATGCAAGAAGATATTATGAAAGAAAAACTAACAAAAGCAGATATAATATTCATTATGGGAGGAGATACTCAAAAACAAAATACATTCTTAGAAAAATATAACTTAAAAGAAACAATAAAAACATCCAAAGGTATAGTTATCGGTATCAGTGCAGGAGCTATTAATCTAGGAATAGATTCTCTTTGCTCAAAAGACTTAGATGATGGTGTTGAAAAAACAATACTATATAAAGGAATAGGTAGAATACCATATACAATAGAACCACATTTTGATATAAATAATCTAGAATTATTAAATAATGAATTATATCCAGTATCTAATACCATAAAAATATATGCACTTCCTAATGATACTGGTATTAGAATAACTAATAATAATTATAAAATTATAAAAGGCAACTTTTATCTAATAGATAAAGAAGAAGTAAGCATGAATATAAAAAATAAATAAAAACTCTAGCATAATCATAAGAAAATTAAGGAAATTAATCTATTTATATTTACATCATAACTTTTGATATGTTATAATTAATTTATAATATAGTAGGTGAGCGTCATGGAAGAAAAAAATAAAATAATAATATCATATATAGAAAATAGATTACAAGAGCTAGATCGAATGGGTATGGATGTCCCAGAAAATAATGTTAATAAATTATATAGTGTTTTTCTAAATAGAGTAGAAGATATAAATATTATCAAAACAAAAATAGATACCGTGTTTAATAATAGTATAGAATCATATAATGCTTACCTAGATAAAATAGGATTTACTTATACTCAGTTATTAGATACATATAATAAAGTAGAAAAATTAAACAAAACAACCGCTAAAACATATTTATGCGGAGGATTAGTACCATATATATTACTAAATGAAGATTCAGGAAGAAAACACCTAAGCCTAGATTTACTATGCAATAAAAAAGATATAGCAATGATGCGAGAAGTATTCAGAAAAAAAGACTTATATGACCCAAAAAGAGATAGCTTAACTTATACCGTTAATAATATCGACTATGGCTTTCAAGTGGTTATTGATGGTGTAAAAGTGAATATATTTGCTTTTGAAGAAAAAGATAATGGCATTATAGAATATAATTTTGACTGTAAAAGAAGAATAGGAAGAATAAAAAATATCAATGTCAAACTAAGTGATTACATTGTACCATATGTATCTTCAGATAATAAAAAATATATGACTGAATCATTAGAATGCATTATAGGAGATAAATTATTATTAAATAGAGAAAGAGACAGAAAAGATATCGAGAAAATAAAAGAATGTAATGGTATAAGTGAAGATAAAATAAAAAGATTACCACTTCCAGTAGTAAAAGAAAATAGATTAATAGGGGATAATTTAGAATTCACTTCCACTATGCCTAGCATTAAATTAGATATTCCTAAAAAAAATGGTAGCAAAGGTTTTATCAACATAGCTACAATCATGTTATTAATAGGAATGATAGTTTGTTTTATACTTGGAACTAGATAGACTTGAAAAAGTCTATTTTTTGTTATAAAATATATCTTGTGATTTATATGAAAGAAGAATTAAATAGTTGCACATTATGTCCGAGAGAATGTAAAGTAAATAGAAATAATAAAGAATTAGGTTTTTGTAGGGCTTCTAATAAAATAAAAATAGGTGGTTACCACTTGCATATGTGGGAAGAACCAATACTATCATCAGATAAAGGTTCAGGTACCATTTTCTTTTCTTACTGTAACTTAGGTTGTATATATTGTCAAAATTATCAAATAAGCCATATATGTAAAGGCGAAGAAATAAGTATTGAACGTTTTAGTAATATTTGCTTAGAACTTCAAGAAATGGGAGCCAACAATATAAATTTAGTTACACCAACGCATTATATTCCCCTTATAAAAGAAGGACTAATATTAGCAAAAAAGCAAGGATTAACTATACCAATAGTATATAATACATCAGGTTATGAAAAAGTATCATCCCTAAAATCGTTAGAGGGACTTATAGATATATATTTACCAGATTTCAAATACTATGATAACAATCTAGGAAAATATTCCAATGTATCAAACTATTACGATATAGCTACTAAAGCTATTGAAGAAATGTATAGACAAGTAGGAAAACCAAAATATAATAATGAATTATTAATAAAAGGATTAATAGTTAGACACCTAGTTTTACCAGGTCATATTGAAGATTCTAAAAAAATAATCAAATATTTATATACAAAGTACCATGACAACATAATACTAAGTATAATGAATCAATATACGCCAATCAAAGAATTAAAATATAAAGAATTAAATAGAAGAGTAACCGTGCAAGAATATAATGAACTAATAGATTATGCTTATGATTTAGGAGTGAGAAAATGTTTTACTCAAGAAGAAGAAAGCCAAAGTGACAGTTTTATACCAAATTTCAAAGGAGATACCATCATATAAAAACGATTTTTCTTGACTTTTCAATCAAATTATGATATTATTTTAATACATTTTGCTTTGAATCTGGGGGGATTTGGAATGAAAAATAGTTTTGTTATAGAATATCTAAATGAAAATGAATTTAGAAAAAAAGAACGTGCTATAAAGAAATATAATATGTTAGCATATAAAAAATTAGTTTTTGATTTTTATCCATCATTTAGAGATGGTGAATTTAAAGGTGTAGTAGTATCAAAAAATACTAAAGATGGTATTACAAAATATGAGTTAAAGCTACCAACAGATAGAATGTTTGCTAAAGTACATGGAGACGTAAAACTATATTATACAGTATATGAAAATCAAAAATTAGTAATGTTAGATACATTAACTCCAGAAGAAATACTAAGCGAAGGACATCAAAAGGAATTATCAACTTATAAAGGCGTAATGGTATCAAAATCTCATGCCGAAAGAGATATGTTCAAAATAAATTTACTAAATATGTTAGATAAATAGAAACAATCAGTTTCTATTTTTTTCTTTTAAAAAAATAGTAAAAAATGTCTAAATATGGTATACTATACATAGGTGGTAAAAATGACAAAAAAAAGAAGAAAAAGGAAAATAAAAGTAGGGAGACTAATACTTCTTTTAAGTATCATCGTCATAGCGGTATTAGCAGTATTATTTCTATTAAAAGGCGTAAAAAAAGTAGTTATAGATAAGAAAACTATGTATTTAGCTTCAGATAAAAGTGAGGTAACTTTATATAACTATGACGAAAATAATAATTTTAAAGAAGATAAAAAACAAACACGTGGAACAAAAGTTACTAGTTTCGATAAAACAATTGAAGAAAATAATACTAAGTATACTCAAATAGAGTATAACAACACCAATTATTATGTTAATAGTAGAAATCTAGTAAGTGACATCAAAGATAGTGTATTAGAAAAAACAAAATATGTAAGAACATCAGTAACAGTATATGAAAATGAAAAAGATTCAAAAATAAGTTCATTTATAAAAAAAGGAAATGAAATAAGTATAACAGGTTATGACATACTTAATGAAGATGGAACTGTTAATATGTATAAGATAAGTAAAGATGATATAACAGGATATGTATATAGTAAATATTTGGTGGATACCATGGAAGAAGCCACCGCTAATTATAATGAAAATTCAGTTTATGATACCCATAAAGATCGAAAATATCCAGGTAGAGAATTACATGGTGGAAAAGCTTCTACCTTAGATTATTACCCATATGAAAAGCCACAGTTTAAAGACAATCCACTTATGAAAAATGCTAAAGCTATGTATTTAAATGCTGCCACTATATCAAGTATTGATAGTTATCTAAAGATAGCAAAAGAAAATGGAGTCAATGCAATAGTAGTGGATATCAAGGATGGTGCCTTAGCATACTCTTCCGAAGTTGCCAAAGAAATGTCTCCAACAGCATATGCTACTGCTATGAATGATAATAGTGCTTATAAAAGTGCTATTGATAAAATAAAAGAAGCAGGTATATATGCCATTGGTAGAATAGTTGTCTTTAATGATGTCCATTACGGCAAAGATCATCCAGAAGATTGCATTTCATCAAAAGCTTCCAATAGATTATGGCCATCTGCTTATAGTAGGGGAGCATGGCAATATAATGTTGAATTGGCTAAAGAAGCTGTTCATGAAATGGGATTCAATGAAATTCAATTTGACTATGTAAGATTTCCAGAAGATGCTTATAACATGTCTGTTAGCGGTAACTCAGACTTCAAAAACAAGTATGATGAAGAAAAAGCAGAAGCCGTACAAAACTTTCTATTTTATGCCGCTGATCAGTTGCATAAAGAAGGAGTATACTTATCAGTAGACGTCTTCGGCGAATGTTCAGGAGAATACGTTACAGCATATGGTCAATATTGGCCTGCTATATCTAATATAGTAGATGCCATAAGTTCCATGCCATATACAGACCACTTTGGAAGAAGTGTAGATACCTGGAGTAATCCATATCAAACAATGAATAACTGGGCTAAAGGTGCAGCAGCAAGACAAAAAGAAATACCAACTCCAGCGGTAGCAAGAACATGGATAACAGCTTATGATACTCCATATTGGAAACCAACAGTAATATATAATGCCTCAAAAATAGAAGATCAAGTAAGAGCATTGTATGATAATGGCTTAGATGGAGGATTCATAACATGGAATTCATCCTCGAGTCTTGCAAAGTATGAACAAATAAAATCAGCATTTGCCAAAAATTACGAATAGGGTGATAAAATGAAAACAATAGAAGTAGAAAAAAATAAATATGAAATACTAAAAGATTATAAAAATGGTTTTGATCTAGATGATTTCATTAGTCATTATACGGACTTTTATGAAGATTATGACTATATAGTGGGAGATATAGCTTATAATAAGCTAAGATTAAAAGGTTTTTATGAGTCAAATAATAAAAAAGTAAAAGATATAAACAACTACAAAAACTTAGATAACTATCTAAAAGAATATTGTGCTGTAGATTGCAGATATTATATCTTAAAAAAAATTAAATAAATATCAAATTAGCCAGTTTATCTATCTGGCTTTTTTATTTATTTATAGTTAACTACTAATTAATTATATTCATATACAAAGTATAAAAGTACCTTTTAAATTAATACTATAATAAAAAAATAAAATTTTATGTTATCGTAGATAATGCTATAAGAAAGGGGGAGTATAATGTTAAATATAATTGATTTAGAAGATAAAAAAACAGATAATGAATATCAATTAAAAAAGAAAAAAATACTAAGAATAGTATTAAATTCAAAATACATCCAAAATAAGAACCTAATTTTTACCTTTTTATTAGGGGATACTTTAGATAATTATATAAATAGTTTAGATGATAATAAAGTAAATATAAAGATAAATACAGTTATAAAAAAAGGATATTTTACAAGTGAGGAACAATTTCTTAGTATATTAGATAGTTTTATAACATATTTATCAAACATACTTAATAATATAACGCTATTAGAAAAAATATTTAGTATGTGTGTTAATAACGAACATGGTAAAGTACTATTATCTAAAAAATATATATTTGATAATGACAATATTAATTACTTTTATAACAAATTCAATTTAATGATTATAAATAACTTCTATAATAATTTATTAATATTAAAAAATGAATTAACATATGAGTTAGATACAATTGATATTGATTTAAATAAATTCAATATCAACAATTCAAAAGATGTAAAAAAAATAACCAGGATATTAGGGGATATTTGTTTCGTCAATACTGATAGAGAATATATGTTATTGTCATTATTTAATAGTATTAATAAAATAAATAATAAAATATTATTAGATCATTTTGAAATACTAATATCAAACTACATTAAAAATATAAAGTTTTTAGTAGAATATCATAAACTAAAAGAAAGTATAATATAAAAAACTAGTTATAAAATATAACTAGTAGTTTTTAAATATGGTGCCTCGTTGGAGATTCGAACTCCAGACCCTTTGATTAAAAGTCAAATGCTCTACCAACTGAGCTAACGAAGCAAAATAGAATGGTTGCCTCGGCAAGATTCGAACTTACGAATGCCACAGTCAAAGTGTGGTGCCTTACCGCTTGGCTACGAGGCAATAACCAAAAAGTGGTGGAGGGACATGGATTTGAACCATGGAACCCGAAGGAACAGATTTACAGTCTGCCGCGTTTGACCACTTCGCTATCCCTCCAAAAAAATGGTGCCGAAAACAGGAATTGAACCCGTAACCTACTGATTACAAGTCAGTTGCTCTACCAATTGAGCTATTTCGGCAAAAAAATGGTGGGCGATATAGGACTCGAACCTATGACCCCTTGCTTGTAAGGCAAGTGCTCTAACCAACTGAGCTAATCGCCCATATCATCTCTGGACACTCAATAATATACCATTTATTAGTATATTTTGTCAAGAGATTTAGTTAATATTTTTTTAATTTTTTACATCTTATCAGTTATTTCTTTAATTTTTTCATTTATCCACATATCAAGATTATCCTTAAGAGGTTTAAAGCCACTCTTAGTTTCTGCCATTCTTTTAAGTCTTTGACCATCTTTTTTATAATCTATATCTTTAATACTAAGTTTCAAATGATTATCATTATCATCAACATCAACAACTTCAGCATATATTTTATCTCCAACTTTTAAATAATCATTTACACTTTTTACATATCCATACGATATTTCCGAAATATGAATAAGTCCATCATAATTTTCTAATTGCGCGAAAGCACCATACTTTTGCACACCTGTAACGGTTACTTTGATAATATCATCCTTTTTTACTTTTTCCATACTATTTTCCTCACTGGTGATATTATACCACTTTTTTATTTTTTTTAGTACATATTTATTGTACTTTTAATAAAAAAAATATATAATAACTATAGGTGATGAGAAATGGAAGATGAAAAAATAGTAAAAAAAATAAATGAAGTATTAGATAAAATAAGACCATATTTAGAAAATGATGGTGGTTCAGTTAAATTTAACCGTTTTGAAAATGGCGTAGTTTATGTAACTTTAGTAGGGGCATGTCGTGGATGTCCACTTGCAGATTCAACTTTAGGGGACGGCATAGAAACCGCTCTTATCAATGAAATACCAGAAGTAATAAAAGTAATTAACGAGGATTAGTTCCTTGTTTTTTTATCCACTCTGGCACTGCTAAAGCATAATATCTACTTAAATATAAATAAATATCATATAAATACCTTTCATATTCCTTATTCTTACTTATAATTATATTAAGTTCCTTTTCATCTATCTTATTACTTATAATTTTATCATAAATATTAAAATAAAAACTAGGATAAAGTACTCTACCAAAAAGAATTTGTATTCCATAAAAAGAATAATAATTATATTTAAAATATTCATCAAGCTCGTTAAAAATGTTTTTGTTATTATTAAAAAAAGACCATTTAATATATTCAGCTACATCTCTAGCCTTATGATCTAATATAATATTCTCAGGATCATTCAAACCTTTTTCTAAAGTATTATGTGATAAAACCATTGTATCACTGATTTCTTTATGAATATTATTTTTAGTATTCACAATATATGAAATAGCATTTTCTGTAAGCCCAATATAATAATCAATTGATTCCCTAATCAAAGGGTATTTCTTAGTATTTTCACCAATCTGTTCCTCATAATAATCAATCATATTACTCCATAGCATTTCCCAATTATTTCTCTCTAAATTATGCATATTTAATAAATACATATTATTCATATTAGCCATATTAGCTATATTTACTAACGATAAAGAATATTCATCATTTTTTCTAATCAATATATAATTAACATTATTAATATTAGTAGTGGGTTCATTATATCGATTTAGTATAATATTATCCATCCTAATCATATTATTTAAAAACATATTAATATTATAAATATCATTACTTCTATCTAAAGAATTACTATAAGGTTTAAATATATAATAGTTACCACTTATATCAAAAAAATAATAATCTTTCTTATTATACAATTCATCTATTCTTATATTATAGTAGTATTCTATCATATTCTTCATATTATCCCTCACTATATATTATTAATAAAAATTAAGAAATATTTGCCAAAAGCATAATTTTGTGCTAAAATACATGGAAACCGAAAAGGTATAAGAAGAAAGAGGAATTAATTATGAAAAGTTATATGCGTTCTATGTTACATGAAGCCATAAAAAATGGTAATGTAGATACTGTTAAAGCACTATATAATGGAAATCCCAATGATTATGAAATAAAATTTGAATATGCAAGATTACTAATAGATACAGGAGATGTAAATCAAGGTAAAAAAATGCTCATCGAATTATTAGATACAAGAAATAGAAACTATGCTCTATTAGAACTAGGTAAATTAGCAGTTCAAGAAAAAAATATAAATATCGCTAAGAAATGCTTCAACGAAATAATTGCATATAGTTATAACGATAAAGATAGAAACTATGCTTTATTAGAATTAGGTATAATAGAGTCAAAATACGGAAATAAAAATAAAGCAAGAAAGAATTTCGTTGAAATATTACGTAATACTGATGATCGTAATGATAAAAATCATGCCTTACTAGAATTAGGAAGATTAGAGGCAGAGTCAGGCAATATTGAAGAAGCAAAAAAATGCTTTAATCGTCTAATAAGTATAAATAAAAATAGTAAAGATCAAACTGAAAAAAATACTTCATGGTATGCAGAAAGATTACTTGTTACGTTACTATTTAAGACAGGAGAATATCAGTCTTTAGCGGATCTTGTTAATAAAAGCAGTGTAAAAGTAAAAAGCTATATATTACTATATATTAGTAAATTAACTAATACATATTTTAATATTCCATATGAAGAAATAGAATATGGTTATACAATGAATCAAATATTAGATTATGACGAATATTCTGCTATAGAGCATGTTTTAGAAGGTCACGATTTAGACTCCGATGGAACAATATTTAATCCTAATATAGATATATATAAATTATTTAATGGTATACAAAACAAATTAACTCCTAAAAATAAAGTTAATAAATTAATATTTAATGATATATATATAATTCATTATCCAAATATTGGTATTAATAATCAAGAATATTTAAGAGTGGTAACACTACCAAATACCAAAAATATTTTAACTATGTATCCTATAAATAACAAATATGATGTTATTGATGATGATTATATGGAAGAAATAGAAAATACAAAAGTAAAAAAATTGACTATTAAGTAGTCAATTTTCTATTTATATCTATTATTAAATATCATTTTGTGATAAAATTATATAGAGGTAATATTATGAAAAAAACAATAAAAGATTTTGATTTAGAAAATAAAAGAGTAATTATTAGATGTGATTTAAATGTTCCAATGAAAGATGGAGTAATACTTGATGATACAAGAATTAAGGCCAGTGTTAGAACCATTAAGTATGCCATAAGTCATGAAGCTAAAGTCATACTACTGTCTCATCTTGGTAAAGTAAAAACTCTAGAAGATAAAAAAGATAATAGCTTATATCCAGTAGCTTTTGCCTTATCAAATTATCTAAAATGTGAAGTGAAATTTTCTTTTGATACTAAAGGTAAAGAACTTACCGAAATGGTTAACAATTTAAAAGCTGGTGAAGTATTACTAGTAGAAAATACCCGCTTTGAAGACATAGAAGGAAAAAAAGAATCAAACTGTAATCTTAACTTAGCAAAGTATTGGGCTAGTCTAGGAGATATATTTATTAATGATGCCTATGGTAGTTGTCACAGAAATCATGCTTCTGTGACCGGAATACCAAAATATTTACCAAGTGGTGTGGGATTTTTAGTAGAAAAAGAAATTAAAAAATTAGATAATATCTTAAATAGTAGTACTCATCCATTTATAGTTATTATGGGTGGCAAAAAAGTAGATGATAAAATAGTTTTGATAGAAAGATTATTAGAAAAATGTGATAAACTTCTAATAGGGGGAGCAATGTCTTTTACCTTCTTAAAAGCTAAAGGATACAATACTGGAAGCTCTATCGTAAGTGAGGATAAAGTAGAATTCGCTAAGAGAATGTTAGAAAAATATCCAAATAAAATAAACTTACCAAGTGACTTTGCAGTTTTAGAAGATGATAAAGTAATAATAAAAGATATTGAAGAATTTAATAACAAAGATATCGGTTACGACATTGGAAATAAAACACTAAGAAATTTTTATAAAGATCTTAGTGGTGCAAAAAGAGTAATAATAAATGGACCTATGGGAATGTTTGAAGATACTCGCTTCACAAATGGTACAAATAAATTACTAAAATATCTAGATAAAAATAAAATTAAAACTCTTGTAGGGGGAGGAGATACTGCTTCATCAGTTAATAAATTAGGATATCAAGATAGCTTCTATCATGTATCTACTGGTGGGGGAGCTACTCTTAAATATATGGAAGATGGCCTTTTAGTGGGTGTTGAAGCCATTGATGATGTTAACGAAGAGTAAATAATGTAATATTTTATATGAATAACATTAAATTTAATACTAAGATAAATTAATAAAATAATAATTAAGATATAATTATTTATGTTCCTATAAATAGTTATATTAAGAATAGGAGAGAGAAATGAAAAAATTAATTATACTTAATCACAAGATGAGTCTTTTATATGATGACTTATATAACTATATAGATAGGACTAATAATATTGAGACAGATAACGATATTATTATTTGTCCCTCTAATATTTACCTAGAGGCCTTTATTAATAATTCAGTATGGCCTATTGGTGCACAAAATATGCATTATAGTCTTGATGAAAAACATACAGGAGAAATATCTACCGATCAATTAAAATCATTAGATATTTTATATTCTTTGATAGGACATTACGAAAGAGTAAGAGAGTTTAATGAAAATAAAAATATCATCAATGAAAAATTAATAGCGGCTCTAGATGCCAATATTATTCCTATTTTATGTTTTGGTGAAGATATTGATGAAGATTATAAAGAGGTAATACCAAACTTACTTAATTCTTACTTAAAAAATATTATGAATATTGATTTTATAATATTTGCCTATGAACCAATTTATGCAATTGGAACTGGAACACTACCACGAATCGATAAAATAAAAGAAGTAATAAGTTTTGCATCTAAGTATTTACAAGACAAATATAATAAAAAACCAACAATAGTATATGGTGGTTCCGTTGATAGTAGTAATATCAAAGAAATATTAAATATAGATAATGTTGATGGAGTGCTTATAGGTAATATGTCATCTAACGTAAAAGAAGTAGAAAGAATGATTAATAATATAGAATAGAGAAGTATTAAATATTTCTCTATTTTTAGTTCTTATGTGACATCATTCGACACGTTTTGATTATTAGAAGTAATATAATAAAAAAGTAAGAAAGAAGGAAGAGAAATATGGAAAAGATTAAAGTTTTAATGATTGATGATAATGTTAATTTAGTAGAAATGGTTAATGATTACTTTGAAGATAATCCAAGAATTGATATTGTCGGTAGTGCTTATAATGGGGATGAAGGATTAAAAATAATCAAAGAAGGAAAATTAGAATATGATCTTATAGTACTTGATTTAATAATGCCTAAAAAAGATGGAATAGCGGTTCTTAGAGATTTAAAAGAAAACAATATAAATAGAAATATAATCGTAGCAACTTCATATAATGCTCCTGATACTATTAGAAAAGTAAGTGAATATGGTGTTACATATTATATTCTAAAACCATTTGATTTACCAGATTTAGAAGATAAAATATTAGATACATTCACTACTAGTAGTAAGAAAAGCATAAATATATTAAGTAATAACTTACAAATATCTATTAGCAAAATGCTTCATGAACTAGGTATGCCATCACATATAAAAGGATATCAATATATTAGAGAGGCTATATCTATGGTATATGATAATCCTGATATAGTAGGAGGAATAACTAAAGAATTATATCCTGAACTAGCCACAAAATTTGACACAACTGTATCACGAGTAGAAAGAGCTATAAGACATGCCATAGAAGTATCTTGGAATAGAGGTGATTGGGACCTTATGGAAGAAATATTTGGCCACAGCGTCGATATAGATAAAGCTAAGCCAACCAATTCAGAATTTATCGTCACAGTAGCGGATAAATTAAGATTAGAGTATGTAAAACAATATGCATAAGATACCACTGGTATCTTTTATTTTCAAAAAAAATAAAAATACTATTCTTTTTAGAAAACTTATGGTATATTATATTTAGTAGGAGGCTTATATGAATGATATAGAAAAACAAATAGAAGATAGTTTTAAAGATGACAGTTTAAAAAAGGAGGATGATAATATTAATAATCGAATAAATCATAGGGGAAATAAAGATAAGAATAAAAAAATAATATATATTTTATTATTTTTAGCCATAATTATTATAATTTCTCTTATTGTCTATTTAATGATAAATAAAAGAAATAATCTCGTAGAGGATAATAAGCCTATTGAAAATAAAGAAGAAAAAGATAAAGAAAACCAAAAAAAAGAAAATATAGGCTATGTATCATGTGATGATAATACATCATTATTAAATGTACGAAACTCTACTACTGGGGATATTATTGATGGACTTTCATGCTATCAAAAAATAACTATTGAAGAAGAACTAGATAAAACAGACAACTGTGATAAATGGTATAAAGTAACTTATAAAAAGCATGATAATAATTATACTGGGTATGTATGCTCTACATATATAAAGAAAATAAATGTTGATGAAAGTATTTATAAGAAAATAACAGAACTAATTAGTAAAGCTAATGACTACTATGATAAAACTAGACTTATGCCTTATTGTGGTAAAACTACTGAAGAAAAGAAAATAAAATTTACTGAAGGCAATGGTACTTTTGAAGGAGAATATTGGAAATCAGAATTTAAAAGTTTAGAAGAACTAAGAAATTATTTACTTGATTTTATGGATAATAGTCTTATTGATACAAACTTAAAATTATCAGATTATAATAATCCTAAAATGTATGATAATTACTATGAAATAGATGGTAATCTTTATTGTAGAGGTTATTCTGGTAAAGGCTATAGAACATTATATACAGGTAATTATAATTTAGAAATAGCCAATATAACTGATAGTAGGATAGATGTTAATATAGCATATGAATATATTACGGAAAAGACAGATCAAAAAGAGAATAATAAATGTACTACTGATAATCTATCATCATGTAAAAATTCTGACTTTGAATACAAATTAGGAAAAATAGTTATTAATAAAAAAGAAGATAAATATATTATCAATAAGATGGATTTTCATGAATAAAAATAATTATAAATAAAATGTAAAAAATATGTCAAAAACTCTTGATATATTTTTTATTTATGATATTATATTTAATCAAGAAAAGGAAGTGATGTATCTTTATTTAATCTCATATAAATAAGGATGCATTTTTATTATACATGGAGGTATTTGGTATGGTTGAGACAAATTTACCTATATTATATTTACGCGAAATGGTCTTATTACCTTACAATGAAATAAGATTAGAATTTACTAATGATGAAGATAAAAAAGTTCTTTCTTTAGCAGAAAAACAACATGACAGTCATCTATTATTAGTAAATCTTTTAGACCCACTTGAAGAAGAACCAGATATAAATGAACTCCCTGAAATTGGTATCTTAAGTAAAATAAAATCTAAGATAGATCTTCCTAATGGAATAACTAGAGTAGTATTAATAGGTATTGATAGAGTATCAATATCCAGTTATGCTAAGATAGGAAATACATTGTCAGCCTTTGTAGTACCTACTAAAGAATATGATTATAATGAAATAGAAGCAAGTGCTTTAAAAAGAATATTATATAGAAAATTAGATGAATATATAGATGTATCCCCATATATGTCTAATACCGTTTTAGGTCGTATAAATGATGTAAAAAACATAAGTAAGTTATCTGATATCATCGTAGCGGAATTACCGTTAGAATACACTGATATGCTTAAATATATTAGTATTACTAATCCAATGTTTAGAATAAGAAATATAATAGAAGATTTATCCAAAGAAATAGAGACTGTAAGACTAGAAAATCAAATCGAAGATAATTTAAAAATACGTATGGAAGAAGAACAAAAAGAGTATATGCTCAAAGAAAAAATAAGACTAATAAAAGAAGAATTAGGAGAAGTCGATTTAAAAGAAGAAGATATAAATAAAATAAGAGCTAAAATGAATACCATGTCTCTTCCTGATAATATAATAAAAAGATTAAATGAAGAAATAGAAAGATATTCTCTAACAAGTCCTTCATCTCCTGAAGTTACTACTATTAGAACATATATAGATTGGCTTCTATCTCTTCCATGGAATAAAGAATCAAAAGACAATACCGATATCAAAAAAATAGTAGAAGTACTAGATGCTACTCACTTTGGATTAGATTCTGTAAAAAAAAGAATAGTAGAGTATATAGCAGTAAAGAAAAAAACCAATACTTCTAATAGTCCAATTCTTTGTTTAGTAGGTCCTCCAGGAGTAGGTAAAACATCTCTTGCTAGTTCTATAGCTAAAGCTCTAAATAAAGACTTTGTCAAAGTATCATTAGGAGGTATAAATGACGAAGCAGAAATATTAGGTCATAGAAGGACATATATAGGAGCTTCTCCAGGTAAAATAATACAACAAATGAAAAAATCAAAATCCAATAATCCATTATTTCTAATAGATGAAGTAGATAAACTTACTAAAGATTATAAAGGAGATCCAGCTTCTGCTTTATTAGAAATATTAGATAAAGAACAAAATTCAAAATTTTGTGATAACTATATTGAAGAAGAATTTGATTTATCTAAAGTATTATTCATTTTAACTGCAAATAATATTAGTGCTATACCAGCACCATTATTAGATAGATTAGAAATAATAGAATTATCAAGTTATACCATATATGAAAAAATAAATATAGCTAAATATCATTTAATTCCTAATCTTCTAGAAGATTATAAAGTAAAAAATATTAAGTTTACTGATAATGCTATTGAAAAAATAATAACTTCTTATACTAAAGAAGCAGGTGCTCGTGATTTATATAGACAAATAGATGCTGTAATTAGAAAAGTAATAATAGCTAAAGAAAAGAGTACTAAAGTTATTGTTGATACAGGAGATATAGAAGCATACTTAGGACCATATAAATATAATAATTCTATGAATGATGAAAATAATAAGACTGGTATAGTAAATGGTCTTGCTTATACACCTTATGGAGGTACAATTCTTAAAGTTACCTGTACTTTATATCCAGGTAAAGGAAATATTACTTTAACTGGTGCATTAGGAGATGTAATTAAAGAAAGCATATATATAGCTCTTAGTTATATAAAAGCAAATAGTGTTATGTTTAAAATAGATTATAAAATATTTGAAGAAGTAGATTTTCATTTTCATTTAGAAGAAGGTGGCATACCAAAAGATGGCCCTTCTGCAGGTATTACTATAGTTACATCAATATTAAGCCTACTAAAAAATAAGATAATTAGTAATAAAGTATCAATGACTGGAGAAATAACTCTTCGTGGTAAAGTACTTCCCGTAGGGGGCTTAAAAGAAAAATTGATATCTGCTGTTACTAATGGTATAGATACAGTATATTTACCACTTGAATCTTCAAAAGAAATATCATCTCTTCCTAGTGAAGTAAAAGATAGACTAAATATTATTTTAGTAGAGGACTATGAAGATATATATAAAAGTTTATTTAAATAACATCCTCTTAAGCCTAAGGTCTTAAGAGGCATAGCATAGCCGAAAGTCTATGCTATGAAATATATTTATTTTAAGAAAAATATAGAACCATAACAGTTCTATATTTTATTTATTCTATAAAAGTTAATAGAGGGTCTATTAAACAATCTTAAATTAACTCTAGATTCTCCTATACCGCTAGATACATACATAGGTGTATCATCAACCATATAATAATTATCATAATATTTTTTACTACCATAAGGTAAGAAGAAATTCTTGATAAAAGGTATATTAACCTGACCATTATGTGAATGACCTGCTAATACTAAATTAACATTATATTTACTAGTAATAGTATCAATATAATCAGGTTCATGTACTAAAATTATCTTATAATTAATATCATCATTATCATTAAAGTAATTCATAACTTTATCAATGTCAGCTTTATCATAACTATAAGTATCAAGTCCACCTATAAATAATTTATCATTATCATTACCATATATAATATCATAACTATTTTGTAGTAATATAAAATCACTTTGTTTATATATATCTTCAATAATACCTTCTTTTTTTACATAATCATGATTACCAATAATAGCATATTTACCATACTTACTATTAATACTACTAAGAAGAGTAATTAAATCATTTTCTTCACTATCTGTAGGATTAAAATCCTTATCAATTAAATCACCAGTAAAAATAACAATATCAGGATTAATCAAATTAATTTCATTGACAATTTTTTTAACCATGTCTTTATTCACTACTCTTAAATAATGAAGATCACTAAATTGAACTATTTTAAGACCATCAAAAGAATTATCAATATCACTAGTATCTATCTTATATTCCTTAGTAATAAGTCCGCTAGTACCTTCATATCTACCATAGATAAGAATAAGTAATATCACTAATAATAGAATAAAAAGAAATCTTATAAATTTCTTCATATAAGAGATGCTCCTAAAAGATATACAATGATTGAAAGCAAGTTATGCATCATATGCATAGATATTGAAGAAAATATATTATTAGTTTTATAGTACAATAATGCAAATGATATTCCTAAAGAACAATATGGAATTAAATACACTAAGTCAAGAGGTGAACTAACATAACTAATTACATGTAATCCTCCAAAGATAATTCCACTTAATAATACATAAGCCCATTTATTATTAATTGCATCACGAATACTTTTTCTAAAAGTTAATTCCTCATTAATAGGAGCAAATAAAACAGTACTAATAGCCATTAATATAGGAGCAGCTACAATATAATTTCTAACAGTTTCTTCATTGCCGGCAATAGCTTTTCCAAGTATCACAGTAATAAATAAATTACTTACAACCATAATTGCAAATCCAGCGGCCCAATATCTAAAAGCAAGTTCTAAATTACCATTAATATCTTTTTTAAACTCCTTAAAGTCATTTACTAAAGTCTTTCTATATATAGCAAAATATATAACCGTTAATATTAGTTCTGATGTTGTAAGATAAACTACATACATCTTATCACTAATATTATTAGGATTAATATTTAATATAGAGAAGAAAATAGTTGAAAACAATATTAATAGAAGCATCATACCAATACTTTTAAATATCATTAATATTTTGTTTAATATTTTATTTTTCATTTTATCACATCCTCTTATATTATACCAATAAATTATAAATTAATCTATAATAAAGATTTAAAAGATGTAAAATAAATGTAAGTACTAGTAAAATTATTTATAAAATGATATAATTAATTTACAAAGAAATATATTGTGGAGGTGATATATGTGTTAGATATTGACTTTAATCAAATAGTCAATATGATTGAAAATAGAAGAAGTAAAGCATATAAAAAAGTTAATGAAGAAATGGTTTTATTATATTTAGACATTGGAAAGTTTTTGTACGATTTGAAATCAAATAGTGGTTATGGTGATAAAATTGTTGCAAAAGCCGCTGAATTTATGAAAAGTAACTATCCACAACTGAGAGGCTTTACAAAACGAAATCTCGAGCGGATGATACAATTTTATAGTACATATAAAGAAGACGAGATTGCGACACCACTGGTGACGCAATTATCATGGACTAATAATTTGCTTATTTTAAGTGGTGCAAAGACTAAAGAAGAAAGATATTTTTATTTAAAACTAGCTATTAAAAATAATTATTCAAAAAGAGAATTGGATCGTCAAATAACATCATCCTATTATGAAAGATTTATATTGTCTGAAGGTAAGCAATTACCAACGATTAAGAAAACAGTTGATGAAGACGATTATCCAAATACTAGATTGTTAGATACATATAGTTTAGAGTTTTTAGACTTACCGAATGAATATAATGAAATGGATTTAAAAAAATCTATAATTAGAAATTTAAAAGATTTTATTCTAGAAATAGGAAATGATTTTACTTATATCGGGGATGAATATAAAGTGCAAATCGGCAATCATGATTTCTTTATTGATTTATTATTTTATAATCGTGAATTATCATGCTTAGTAGCATTTGAATTAAAACTAGGAGAATTTAAGGCAGAGTATTTAGGAAAAATGAATTTATATTTAGAAGCGTTAGACAGAAATGTAAAAAAAGATTATGAAAATCCTAGTGTTGGCATTATTTTGTGTAGTTCAAAAGACAAAGAAGTAGTTGAATATTCACTCAGTAAAAATATGTCACAAACTATGATTTCTGAGTATAGATTAAAATTAATAGACAAGAAAATATTGGAGATGAAATTAAAAGAAATGAAATCACTTCTTGAAGAAGTTGATAAGCAATTGGAGGTATAAAAGTGGAAGAAAGAAATAAACAAAGAAAAGATTATTTAACTTGGGATGAATTTTTTATCGGAGTAGCTCAATTAGCGGCTAAAAGAAGTAAAGATCCCAATACTCAAGTAGGAGCATGTATTGTTAGTAATGATAACAGAATATTATCAGTGGGATATAATGGAACCCCTAATGGCTATGACGATAAATATTTTCCTTGGGATCGTGAAGGCGATGAGTTAGAAACAAAATATTTATATGTGGTTCATGCTGAGAGAAATGCAATTTTAAATTATCGTGGAAGCAATAAAGATTTAGAAGGTGCTAAAATATATGTTGATTTATTTCCATGTAATGAATGTGCTAAAGAAATAATTCAAAGTGGTATTAAAGAAGTTTATTATTTAGAAGATAAGTATGCTAATACCAATGGTGTTATAGCATCAAAAAGATTATTTGATGCCTGTGGTGTTAAATATAAATGTTTAAAAAAGAAAAAAGATGTCTAAGTTCGACATCTTTTTTAATTTTTATCTCATATAATTAAGATGAGGTGAAAAATGAAAAAAGCATATTTAGGAATAGATATAGGTAGTATTTCTACTAAAGGAGTAGTAATAGATGAAGATAATAATATTATTGCTAGTAGTTATTTATATACAGAGGGAAATCCAATAGTAGCTAGTAAAAAAGTAGTTAAAGAATTAAAAAATAAAACAGATACAAGTATATACAAAGTAGTAGGAGTAGGAACAACAGGGTCTGCTAGAAAATTAATAGGAACTTTATTAGGGGCTAATACTATTAAAAACGAAATAACAGCTCATGCAATTGGAACAACTAGTATTTATAAAGATGTTCATACTATTTTTGAAATAGGAGGACAAGATTCTAAGATAATACTATTAGATAATGGTATTGTTAGTGACTATGCTATGAATACACTTTGTGCAGCAGGTACAGGTTCATTTCTTTCTAGTCAGGCAAAAAGGCTAGGTATTCCTATAGAGGAGTTTGGAAAAATTGCTTTAACTAGTAAAAATCCTACTAAAATAGCGGCACGTTGTACTGTTTTTGCTGAATCAGATCTAGTACATAAATCACAAATAGGTCATAAAAAAGAAGATATTATCGCGGGACTATGCTATGCTATTGTGAATAATTATTTAAATAATGTTGGTAAAGGTAAGAAGATAAAACCCCCAATAGTATTTCAAGGAGGAGTATCTAAAAATATTGGAGTTGTTAAAGCCTTTGAAGATATAACAAAATGTGATGTTACAGTAGATGAAAATTCTCATTTAATGGGAGCTTTAGGAGTAGCTATATTATCTAAGAAAGGTAAAGAGTCAGAATTTTCTTTTGATATAGAAGATATTGTATATGAAACTAAAGGTATTGAATGTCGTGGATGCTCTAATAATTGTGAAATAATAAAAGTTATCAAAGACAAACAAGTAATAGATGCTTGGGGAAATAGATGTCCTAAAGGAGAATTAGTTCACAAATAGGTATAAATATCATATATTATCATGGAGGTAATAATATGTATGATATTTATCAAATTAAATTAAATGATACTATTGAGTCTTTAGCAAATAGATATGGTACTACTATAGAAGAATTAAGAAGATTAAATCCTAATAGTAGTTTTGGTGTAGGAAGTAATATAATAGTTCCTACTACTAAAGAATATTTTGAAGTTTATACTATTGAAAAAGGGGATAATTTATATAATATAGCTAGAAAATATAATACTGATTATAATCTATTAGCATTATTAAATGGTCTTAATGTTAATGATTATATTTATCCTAATAATACTATTTTAGTACCTAAAAAAGATGTAAAATATTATTTTACTAAGAAAGATGATACTATAGCTTCTGTAAATAAATTATTAAATGCTAATATAAATAAATTGTTAAGAGAAAATAATAATATATATTTATCCGAGGGACAACTAATAGTTTATAAAGACTAAGTGTCTTTTTCTTTTTATCCTCTTAAGCCTGTAGTCTTAAGAGGTAAATTAAAGCCAAAATTCTTTGTCTTTAATTTAAATATTTATACTTGATAAATATATTTGTTTATTGTATAATTTAATTATAATAGAGGAGATAAAATATGATACTAAGAAGACCTTATGCTTTTTTGATTAAGCATTTTAGATTTATTCATTTAATATTATTTAGTCTTATGGTATATATAACAGTAATGGCTAATAATATTCTTAAATTTTTTACCGAATATATAACTAATAATGGTAATATAGAGGTAATAGCGGCTAATTATATTAATTCATTTATAATCATAAGTATCCTTCTTATTATAATATTATCTATAGTAGTATACTTACTTATGCGTTTTAAGAAGAAACCAAGGCTATTATATATTCTTATTATTCTAGTATCAATAATATCAGCTATATTATTTGTATATTTATATAGTAATATTAAAGTATTAGAAACTAGTGCTATGTCAGCAAGAAATATTAGATTATTACGTGATATTAGTAGATTTAATTATTGGGGATTATTCATTTTATGCATTCCTCTACTTATAAGAGGATTAGGCTTTGATATAAAGAAATTTAATTTTTCTAAAGACCTAAAAGACTTAAAACTAGATACAAAAGATAATGAAGAAGTAGAAGTAAATATTGATCTATCGGGTGATGGTATTAAAAGAGGAGGCCATAAACTAAGAAGGGAATTAAAATACTATTATATTGAAAATAAATTTATGCTTAATATAATATTTGGAATTATTCTTCTTATTCTTATTATCATATTCCCTTTCAACAAATATGTTATCAATAAAACATTAACCGAAGGTAATACACTAAGTACTAAAAACTTTAATATAAAAGTAAATGATAGTTATATAAGTGAAAGAAAACAAACTAGTAAAAATAATAGTTATTTAATTATTGATATATCCTTAAAAGGAAAAAATAATAATTACAAATTAAATCTTGATAATTTCATACTTGAAGGAAAAAACAACGAATATATTCCTAGTTTAAAATACTATTATTATTTTACTGACTTAGGTAATGGTTATTATAATAATATATTAAATACCAAAGACTATGAAGAATATATACTTATATACAATATTGATAATATAGATAAAGATTCTAACTTTAGATTACGTTATTTAGAAAATAATAGATATATAAAATTAAAACCAGAAATAATCAAATAAATATTATTTAATATAGTTAAGTACATAATTATGTACTTTTTTTCTTGCCTTTATTTAAATAATAATTGACTTATAAAACGTAAAATGATATACTTGATATAGTAGGAAAGTAGGAACTTTATGAAGAAGAAAAAAGGGAAAAATAGTAGTAGTAAACGAATAATTTTAGTGGGTACTATGCTGATATGTATTATCATATCTATGAGTACTTATTGGATATTTGCTTATAAAAATAAATATGGATATTTACATATAAATGATAAGATTATTAGCTATAAAGTTAGTGATTATGCTTATGTAGATGGGAATATTATCTATTTAAAAAATATTGATAATAAAATTGCTAATGACTTCAAAGATAAGCAATTAGATATTATAAAAAATAATGATATTATTGATATTAGAATGGATAGTGGTATTTATAATAATATTCTATCTATTGCAATAAGTTATGTTATAGCGGCAGATTTAGCTAATTATGAAGAAGTTCTTACCATTAATGTTAACCTAAAAACTGATACAATTGTAACAAATGAAGAATTATTAAATATGGCTAACACCAGTTATAAAGAAATAGCAACAAGTATTTATAATGAATACATTGCTCTTCCTACAGATTTTAAATATAAAGTTACAGACTCTATCACAGATGAAGAGATGACAGTAGCAGAATTTAATAATAATAGTGAAAAATATATTATTAGAATTAGAGAAAAACTACCTGATATTATGAAATTATATATCAAAGATAATAAAATATATTATGTAGTTAGAATGAATGAAATTAATAAAGTATGCTATTATACACATACTGATATTAATATGAATAATATAACTAAAGAAATAGCAGAGTTATAAAAGGAGGAAGTTATTTATGGAAAGTATTTTATCTGCAACAGCAATTGCAATAGGAGTTATGGTTGGACTTGCTTTTTTAGGATTAGGTTTAGGAATAGGATTGCTTGGAGGAAGAGTCGCAGAGGCTGTTGGAAGAAACCCTGAAACAAAAAATGACGTAGTTCATTCAATTATGACAATATTAATAATATTTGCAATTTTCTTATTGTTCTTATTTGCCTTTTGCTTCTTATTACTTTTCTTTAATCCATTAGTGGGATAATATGGAAACATTTATTATCTCTTTTGTCGTTATTATCCTACTTGTTTTAGCTATGAGTTTAATACTTAAAAACACAGTTAAAACAATAGATGATAAATCAAAATCATATTTTGTAGATAAATTAAAACAATATGATTATCTAATAGATGAAAAAGAAAAAAAATTATCCGAATTAGAAGAAGAATTAGAAAAAAGGAAAAATGGGTTAGAAGAAAATAAAACTAGAGAAGGTAAGCCTACATATGATTTTGATAATAGTATTATTGATTTACTTACCGAAACTAATTATCTTGATAAAAATATTTTTGCTATTAATAAGAAAATAGAAGAAAAATTTATTATTAATTATGAAGATTTAATTAAAGACTTTTTAGCTAATATTAAGAGTGATAATAAGTATGATTTTTGTATTAATCTAAGAAATAAATTTACACCACAAGAAATATATAAAATAGAAATAATGTTACCTGATGAAAGAGAAGAATATTTAAATAAGCTTCTTACTAAAGAAGAACATAAAGTATATGAAATATTCTTATCTAGTAATAATTTCAATATGGAAGATTTTATTGATTACCTAAATAGATTAATAGAACTAAATGATCCAACAATCACCGTATTAGTACCTAATAAGAATATTAATTATGATTATATAGATAAAAGAATAAAAACTAAAGTATCAGATAGTATTTATAAAGGTATTAAAATATTATATCGTAATAAAATATATGATTTTAGTTTGAATGAAGGGAATGCGTAATATGGAACTTAATAAAGTTGATAAAAAAGTAGAAGAGATTAAAAGTAATAATAACATCTTTTCTGTTGGCAAAGTAATTAAAGTTAATCCTTACACAGTAATAGTATCTGGACTTAACGATATTACTTATTATGAAGAAGTTAATATTGCAGATAAAGCAAAAGGATTCGTTTTTGCTGTAGGAAAAAATAATATTACAATATCTTTAGTAGAAGTTAATGATAAAATTAATCCTGGAGACGAAGTATATTCATTAAAAAAACAATTTAAATGTCTATTTAGCATGGATTCTATGGGAAAAGTAATAGATATCTTTGGTAATGATTTAATAGCAGGTAAAAGATTTGACAATTTAGTAGAAGTTCCAATAGAAAATGATCCTATTCCTATAATGGATAGGGGATTAGTAGAAAGAGAATTTTTAACTGGTATTACAGGTATAGATATGTTATATCCAATAGGAAGAGGACAGAGACAACTTATAATAGGTGATAAAAAAACAGGTAAAACACAAATTGCACTTGATGCTATAGTTAATCAAAAAGATAAAAATATGGTATGTATATATGTTGCACTAGGTAAAACAAAAAAAGAAGTTAAAGATATTTATTACGAATTAACAAAGAGAGGAGCTGCTTCTTATACAATAATAATTGCTTCATTTAATGATGAACTTCCTAATAGAACATATTTAACACCATATGTAGCTTTATCAATAGCAGAATCTATGATGATGGATTCATACGATGTTTTAGTAGTAATAGACGATCTAAAAAAACATGCTGATGTATATAGACAAATATCTCTAGCAAGTAAAAAGACACCAGGTAGAGATGCTTATCCATCTGATATCTTCTATGCACATAGTAAATTACTTGAAAAAGGATGTCAACATAAAAATGGTGGTTCTATTACAATTCTTCCAATTGTAGAAACAAAAAGTTCGGATATTACTGATTACATATCAACTAATATTATATCGATTTGTGATGGACAATTAGTATTATCAAGTAAAAACTTTACAAAAGGAGAAAAACCAGCTTTAGATTATGGACTATCAGTATCCCGTCTAGGCGGTAATGTTCAAGCACCAGATATGAAAAAGACTGGTAGTTTAGTTAGAAACAAATTACTAGAATATCTAGAAGTAAGAGATATATACGAACTTGCTAATATTGATGAAATGAGTGAAGAACTTCAAAATAGACTAAAAGAAGGAAAAGTAATTTTAGATAAATTAGGACAATATAAATTTTCTCCTAAAAGTAAAGAAGAAATGTTAGATTTATATAAATTTTTAGAAGTAGGTGATAATAATGAAAATAGGTAAAATTATTACTATAAATGATATTTCAATAGAAATAATATTATCAAATACCTCTATAAAAATAGGTGATATTTTAGAAATAGAAGGAAATTCTAAATATATTTTTGAAGTAGTAGAAATAAACAATATATCCGCTACATGTCTAAGTTTATATAGTACAAGAGGATTAGAAAAAGGAGCAATAGTAGTAAAAAAATCAGATGGCTTAGAAGTAGAATATTCTGATAAAATATTAGGTAGAATATTTGATTCATACGGAAATGTTATTGATGGACTACCATTTGAAAGTGAAAAGAAAGTTTCAGTTAATAATCCAACTGTTACCCTAAAAGACGTCAAAGTAGATAATGAACCACTATGGACCGGTATTAAAGTTATTGACTTCTTTGCTCCATTAGAAAAAGGCTTTAAAATGGGACTATTAGGAGGAGCAGGAGTAGGAAAAACCGTACTTATCAAAGAACTTATTCATAATATCTATGCCAGCTCCAATTCTAATGCTGTCTTTGTAGGAGCAGGAGAAAGAAGCCGTGAAGGAAGAGAATTATATGATGATATGAAAAAAAGCAATCTTTTAGATAAAATGGCCATGGTATTTGGTCAAATGGGAGATAATCCAATATCTAGAAGTAAGAGTGTTGGTACTGGACTTAGAATGGCAGAATATTTAAGGGACGAAAAAAAGCAGGATGTACTTATCTTTATTGATAATATTTATCGTTTTATTCAAGCAAAAGCAGAAATATCTACAGATTTAAAAGAACTACTTATAGAAAATGGATATCCCGCTAATATGGCTAGTGAAGTTAGTAGCATTGAAGAAAGAATAAATTCTAATAACAATGGTTCTATTACTTCCTTCCAAGCCATATATATACCAGCAGATGATCTAACCGATGATGCTGTACAAACAGTAATGAGTTATATGGATGGACAAATAGTTTTAGATAGAAAAGTAGCAGAATTAGGATTGTATCCAGCTATCAATGTATTTAAATCAACATCAAAAAGATTAGATGCAGAAAAAGTTGGTGAAAGACATTTCAATTTAGTAGGAAAAGTACTTGCTTATCTAACTAGATATGAGGATTTACAAGAAATAATAGCAGTACTTGGTATAGAAGAATTAAGTGAAGAAGATAAACTTATATTCTATCGAAGTAGAAAACTTAGAAATTACTTTTCTCAACCTATGTTTGTAGCGGAGTCATTTACTAATATTAAAGGTGAATTTGTAGATATAAAAGATGTTCTTAATGATGTAGAAAATATTCTAAATGGTAAATATGATGATATGGATGAAAGTAAGTTTAGGTATATAGGTAAAATATCATGAATAACGGAATAAAAGTTCGAGTTTTTGATATGGCTCATGGTCTTAGAGAATACGAAAATATTACAATAATCAGAATAATCAGTAAAGATTATAATCTACTAATCATGAAAGATTATCTTCCAATAATTGGAGAAATAGAAGGTTCAGTAGATATTAAAAACGATATCATAAACGAATCGTTCAAAAATATCAAAGCCTTCTATATGAATAGTGAAAATGTATTTAATTTAATGATAAAAGAGGGATAGTTATGGAAAATGTATTTTATTTTGCTTTTGTAGGTTTAATTGTTATCATTTCTTTATATGCTATTCTAAAAATACTAATAAAAAAGTTTGATCCAGAAAAAACTAGAGTTAAATTATATGGTATACTTGGTGGTATGAGTAATAAAGAAGTAATCAGTGTATCATCATCAATAATTAATTACATTTTCATGGTATATTTAATGGTATCCTTTATCGATGTTGATATATATATAATTATAATAGTACTATTTTTAAACTTATTAAGTTTCTTATTAATTAAAGATAAAAAATTTATCATTCATACACTTCTATCTTTAATAGCTCTAGGAGGAATAAAAATAATATATCTAATTCACGAATATATCGTAAATGAATATATGGATATGTGGATGCTATTACTCTTAGTATTTGTTATGATATTCCTATTCTTATACTTAACATATAACCTTCTTAGCAGTTTAAAAACAGTAGTAATAGCTAATAAATACATAAGAAAGGGTGGTAATGATGAGAATAAAAAACGTAGTTAAAGTCATGAATTTCCACTCTTTACTTCGTGTAGATGCTTCAAAAAGAGAAGCAGAAGCTTATCGTAACGTTGGAGAAGAAATAACAAAAATAATAAAGAATATCGTATATAATAAAAATTTAGTTCTTGATAAGAAAGTCATTACTCCAGATCCAAAAATGGACAAATTAAACATATATATAGCCAATGATTATGGCTTCTGTGGTAATTTCAATTCCCAAGTAGCTAGGCAAATAAAACAAGATAAAAATGATTACAAAATAATTATTGGAAAAAAAATAATATACCATGATGATAAAACAATACTAAAAATAGAAAAAGACAAATTTTATAAAGAATTTAATAAAATAGAAAAAGCCGTAAATGATGCTATTGATAATGGAACATATAGTGAAATAAATCTATACTATAATCATTATAATTCTAGTACTTCATTCGTATTTAAAAAACTAACCTTATTTCCAGTTGAATTTGATGGAGAATATGATACTAAGCATGACTTCGTTATTGAAACAGATATCACTAGTATGCTTCATAGTTTATTATCATTTTATGTATTATATCAGCTTAGAATGTGCGAATGCATTAGTAGAGCAGCAGAAAATGTTATTAGAAATCAAATCACTAGTGAAGCCCTAGATAAAATAGAAGAAATAGAAATAGAAAGAGCCAATATAGAAAGAAAAGAAAAAAAGGATAAACTAGTTAGAAAAACAGTAGAAAATTACAAAAAATTAGCAGGTAGGGAGGAAGAAGATGGATAAGTTTGATTATATTACCGCCACTATCGAAGAAGAAAAAGTAAGATTAGAAAAAATTATCGAGTACTTTGAAGATAATAATATTAATAATGATGACTTACTTGAATATAAAGAAAGATATAACAATGTATGCAGATATCTAACTCTAAAAGGAAAATATCTTAACATAAGAAAAAGAATAGATAGTTTCAAAGGGAAATTAGAAGAATTAAATGAAACAAAAGATGAATATGAAGTAGATAATATATTACTTGAAGATACTTTATTATCTAATTTCAATAGTGATACCATGGGTAAGTATCGTAATATCTTATATGAAGACATAAAGAAAGAAGACCCTAGTATAAGAGATATTTTATATTTACTATTTGAAAAAGAAAGTGATTATAATAATTTAGTTACTAAAAGAACTAAATTATTAAAACTAATTAACCAAAATACATATCCAAAAACATATAACACACTAATAAGTCAAGATGCATTAATAGACAAACAACATTCAATTCTAGATGATATCTTTATACTAGAGAACAATATCAAAATAGAAGAGGATAAAATATCAAAAATAGAAGATGAAGCTATGGTAGTACCAATTCTTAAAATATTATATGAATTTTGGATAACTAATTCTTATGATCCTAAAAAAGTAGATAAAACAAAAATATTTATTGATAACAAAAATTTTATTACATTAAAAAATAATATTGATAAAGAAGATAATACTTCAAAAAAAGAAACAAGTACTAAAATACAAAAAACTAAAAGTAATATAGAAACTATTTCTAATTTAAATCTACCAGGTATTAACGAAGATAATCTAGTTAATATAAATGGCAAAGATTATATAAAAAGTGATAATTAGTATTGAAAAATAATTTTTGATTTGTTATACTTATATTGTATTAATGATAGGAGGTAAAATATAATGTTTGAAGAAGGACAAAAAAATAATACTAATAAAAGTGGACTAATATATGCCATAGTAGGTGTAGCAGTTCTAATTGTAGCAGTAGCAGGTTCAGCATACGCTTATTATAGTGCAACAGCCGCTGATACATCTACCGTTAAAGGTACTGCTGGTGGAGGTGCAGCACCTATTCTTGTTGTAGCAAAGGCTAGCGCAACAGGGCCTAGAGGTGAAATGCTTATACCTATCGATGCAACCTCACTAGATACGGCGGCAAAAGCAACATCAAAATGTGTTGATAAAAACGGATACACGGTTTGCCAAATATATAAAGTAACAATAACACATCAAACTAATGTAAAAACATCATATGATATAAGTTTAAGTATACCAAAAGTTTCAACAATGCCATCAATATGTGCGGCAAAAATGAGTAATGAAAATACGGTAACTACTATCTCTAACACAGATAAAAATCCAGTACTAATTGGAACAGATGTTATCAAAAATGCAGCTTCCGGTGTTATAACACCAAGAGATATTAGTGGTAGTATATGTAGTCCAAAGGACATGACAAACAAGTCAACAGTTACTTGCTATTTCATGGTCTATATTAAAAACGATACTAGTGCCCAAAAGGATAGTGGTGCATTCACAGGTACTGTAACAGCAGTTGGATCAAATGGTGCTGAAGTTAAAGCCCAATTCTAATTAATCAAATCTGATGTAGAGGAGGTTGTAAATGGAAGATAAGAAAAAAATAGGTTATACTATTGCTTTAGTAATTCTATTAATAATTATAGTAGTAGGAGCTACATATGCCTATTTTAGCGCTACTGCCAAAAGTGATAACGACATTAAGGGTGGCACTCTAGATGTAAGTCTTGGACTTTCAGTAAAAAAAGTAAGTGCTACTGGTAGCAAATCAGAGAATTTAATTCCTATTTACGATGGAACTATATCAGGATATGCCAGCCAACTTGAAACAGCAGCTCAAAGTAAATATAATTGTATTGATAAAAATGATTATACTGTTTGTCAAATATATGAAATAACCATTTCAAATACCGGAGCAAATAGTATTAGTACCAATACAACGATAACTTTTAACAAAAATAATGTTAATAATTTAAAATGGGCAGGTATGTCAGATGCCAATACAGTTATTAGTAATAATAGACATACTATTACTAATAATGTACCTGATACCATAGCTTCTAATACCATAATTAATGGTAAAAGTAATAATACAAAACTATATTTTATGGTTTATGTAAACAATACTGGTAAAGATCAAACCGAACAAGATAAAGATGGTTTTTCAGGAATTATTACTGTAACCGCTACTAGCGGTGATAAGATTACAGCCACATTTAATTAGTGTTGTTTAAATCTCACAACGCCTAGTTAAATATGGCTTTTTTCTTTTGCCAAAATGATAAAAAATTTATTGACAACTAAATTGTAAATGTATTATAATAGATATGGAACAATAGAGAAAGGAGAATGTAATTATGGAAAAAGAAAGAGGTGCTAAGGTAATAGCTATCGTTGCACTTTTAATCGCTGTTGTTGGTTTAACCGTTGGTTATGCTGCATATTCTAGTACACTTACTATTAATGGTACTGCTAATGTAGATCCTGCAAGTTGGAAAGTAAACTTTGATTACAAAACTGGAACTAGTTTGACTGGAAAGGCAAATGGTCATGCAGCTGAAAATACTGCTCCAACACTTGCAGATACTACTATTTCAGGATTTGATGTTACATTAAAAGCACCTGGAGATTCAGTTACTTATAACTTCCTAATTAAAAATAGTGGAACATTAAATGCTAAATTAGCTAATTTCACTATGGGTACTTTAACTTGTGCCCCTAATACAGGTAGTAGCATTTCACAAGAAGATGCAACTAAATTATGTGGCGAACTTAAGTATACTTTAGCATATGCTGATGGTAGTACTATTACTACTGGTGAAACATTAAATGCTAATGATTCTAAAGAATTAGAATTAAAATTAGAATGGCCATCTACTAGTACATTATCTATAACTGATGATGTAAAAGTAACAATTGGCGCAACAACATTTGTATACGAACAAGCTTAAAAGAAGAAGGGTGATAAAATATGAAAAAGAGTCAAATAAAAGCTTTCATAATACTAGCTTTTATGCTATCTATATTACTCTTTAATAGTTTTATCACAAAGATTTTTAGTCAATATAGTATATGTGCTTTTATATTATCAATGGGTATTATATCTTATTTTATACTTGGATACCAAAAGGAAAAATCAAGATATAATAAAGATATTATTTTATCAATATTAATATATATAGCCATATACTATATTACTACATATTTACTTGGACTATTTATCGGTTTTAGTAGAAATATATATAGTATTAATATGACCAATCTTATTAATAATATTGTTCCATTAATCATATTAATCCCTATAGTAGAAATATATAGATACATAATTAACAATAAGATAAAGAATAATTATTGGCTATTAGGTTTATCAGTTTTAGCATTTAGTATGATAGATGTAACATTTACTTTAAGTGCTGTCAACTTTAATGACTTTTATTCAATATTAAAAACATTTGGTTTATTCATTTTACCAAGTATAGCTAAAAATTTTATGTTAACATATATATCATTTAAAGTTAGTTATAAGCCTAATATAATATATAGATATTTAATAGAAATACCAAAATATATATTACCAATTATTCCAAATTTTGGCGCTTATATTGAATCAGTTATATATTTTACTTTTCCAATATTAGCTTTTATCATGATATATAATAATTTTAAAAAAAGAGAAAAAGTTATTATATCTTCAAAGAAGAACAAACGTTCAAAAATAATATATACAATAGCCATATTATTAATAGTAGTAATGGTAGGATTAACCTCTGGATATTTCAAATATCAAGCAATTGTAATTGCCACTGGTTCAATGACACCAAATATTAATAAAGGTGATATTGTTATTGTAGAAAAATTGAATGAAAAGGAAATTTTAAATTTAAAAAAAGGTGAAATACTCGTTTTTCATAGAGAAGACAAGATAGTAGTTCATCGTATATATGAAGTGTATTCCTCAGGCTATGAAACTTTCTTCAAAACAAAAGGGGACCATAATGAAAGTCCTGATGGTTATTTGATTGAAACTTCAGAGGTAATAGGTACAGTCAAATTTAAAATTAGATATATTGGCTACCCAACAGTAGCATTAAATGAAAAGATTAATAGCTAGGAGGTGTGATATGAAACATTTTAGTAGAGAAAAATATGATAAATATAATAAATCTATTTCTTCAAAGAAATCTATGCAAATAGTATATTATTTATGTTTAATAGGGATTTTCTCATGTTTACTATTATTGTTTTCAGTAAAAACCTTCGTTAATAGAGAAGTAAATGCACTTAAATATAAAGAAAGTAGTGACGTAGATTATCGCGTTAAACTTAAACCAAACGAATATTACGAAACAGACAATTTACCATCTGGAATGGTTTATATTGCCAGTTTAATTGATTCTATTGATTTAAGATTTAATTATACTTTTACTACCAATAGTAATATCGATTACAATGCTTCTTATTATATAGAAGCAATTACTAGAGTATATGGTAAAGATAATAAGAATATTTTATATGAAAAATCAGAAATATTAGTTCCTGAAGAAAAAATATCTAAAAAAAATATCATGGCTAACAATTTCTTTAAGGAAGTAAATGTAAATTACGAACATTTTAATGCCTTTGTCAAAGCATTTAAAGCATCATATTCCTTAAACTATGATAGTGATGTAACAATTGTATTACATGTAAATTCACATGGAACTAGTTCATCATTTAAAGATGATATTGATTCAGAGGGATTATCTTTAGTAGTTATACCTCTAACTGAACAAACTATTAATATTACTATTGATAGTAAGAACATCAATAATTCAGGTAGTGTTATTGATGATAATATATGGAATAATATTAACTATATTTATTTTAGCTGCCTAGTTATATCTTTAATAGGAGATCTATATGTTATATATAAACTAATTAGATTAATTATCAAGATATATAAAAGCCGTAGTAATTACGATAAAACGTTAAGAAAGATTCTTAAAGAGTATGATAGTATAATTACCAATGCAGAAAATATTCTTGATGAAAGTGATTATAAAGTACTTAATCTTAGTTCATTTGATGAACTAAGAGATGCTCATGATAATTTAGGAAGTCCAATTATTTATAATGAATTAATACCAGGAAAACTTAGTTGTTTTAGTATTATAGATGATAATTTATTATATAAATATACACTTGATGCCAAGAACTTGAAAGAGAAATGGAGGCAAAAATGAAGAAATTAAGTAAAAAAAAGAAAAATAATTTGCCATTATTTCTTTTTTTAATTATTTCATTTATTATTACTTCACTAACAGTAGGATATTCCACATCTTCAAAAACCTTTGCTATTAATGGTGCCGCACTAGTTAGATCAAGTGCCGATGTTCGTATCACTAACGTACAAAGAGTACAAGCAAGCAGCGATGTTACATTAAAAACCTTAACTTTAGATGCAAACGGTACTTTTTCATTAGATTGTAAACTTACTACCATATGGTCAAAGGTATACTTTGAGGTAACTGTTACAAATCTTTCATCTAGTCCCGTATTAGTAACAAGTATTAAAGAATTATCTGAACTTAATTCACATATGGAATATACAACAGGGGACTTTGAAATCAATAAAACAAAAATACCACCTGCTTCTGAAACTAAAATAACACTATGTTTCCAATATAAAGGAGATTTTATGGATAAATATGTAGCAGGTAGTTTTGAAATCATGCAGCAATGGGCTAATCCAGAAACATCACATTTAAAAACATCAATGCAATTTACCTTCTATAAAGTACCACAATATACATATACAGTTAATGCTACGCCAGAAGATTCATTAGTAGCATTAGAAGTAGATGGCAAAACTATAGCCAGTGGAACTGGTAGTGTAAGTGAACTAATTGATGAAAACACCAACATAACTTGGAAAGTTACTAGAAATGGCTATTATCCGCAAAGCGGAACAGAAGTAGTTTTGGATAATACTACCAAAGATATAACTTTATCGCGGACGGAAGAAAAAAAGTTTACAATAGTTCCTACCCCTAGTGATTCATTAGTAACCATAAAAAAAGGAACAGAAGTATTAGTAAGCAATATAGGAAAGCAAACAGTTATGGTTGATGATTTATCAGCTTTAACCTATACCGTATCCAAATTAGAATATAAAGATGCCTCAGGAAGTTATACACTTAATGGAGAAGATTATACAGTTAATGTAACATTGGAAGAATTACCTTGGATTACAGGAACATTTGTCAATACAAATAGAAAAGAAGCCACAACAAAAGAAGATACCAATTACCATCCAGGATACTATTTAATAGAACTTTGGGGAGGTAAAGGAGGAGAATATTTACGTGCTTCTAGTAAAAATGCTGGACATCGTGGAGCTGCAGGATACATATATGGAGTAGTCAATCTAGAATATAATTCTAAAATATACTTTACTCTTGGAGGCAATTCCCGTGATGGAGAATCAGGTGGAGCATCAAGAGGAGGAGCCAATGGTGGCGGCTATGGTGGAGCAACATATGCTGGCGGAGGTGGTGGATATTCAGCCTTTGCAGTTGGTACCACTACAATCGACGTAGCAAATATCAATTCAGGAAAAGTACTTATGATTGCCGCTGGTGGCGGTGGCGGTGGCGGTTCATCACTAGTTGCCGGAAAGCCAGGAGATGGTGGCGATGGTGGCACATTAAGTAGTGAGACAACAATTCTTGATATTGGAACAGTTTTTCATGGAAAAGATGGTACTTTAAATGGTGCTAAAGCAGGACGTAATGGTCTAGGTGGAACAGCAGTTAGTCGTCCTCAGCAAAACGAAGGAGGAATCGGTAAACCATTAGCTGGCGGTGACGGAAACGGAAATGGTGGCGGTGGCGGCGGTGGCTACTATGGCGGTGGTGGCTCAGGCGGAGCCGGTACCTTATCATCAAACCAACCAGGCGGAGCTGGTGGAGGATCATCATTTATAGCAACCAATGTAACCTTTAGTGGACTATCATCAAATGTAACCAGCAAGCTTACAAATAACAATACAAGTAGTTCTGGTGGCTCAATAGTTATAACATATTTAGGAAAAACACTTTCATAGAAAATAGTGTATAAAATAACAAAATCATATTGCATTTTTATGCAATGTTTGATACAATTATTAATGTAAAGGAGGATAAGAAAAAATGGAAGAAAATAGAAAAGGCCCTGGCGTATTTTATGCCGTTGTAGGTGTTGCAACATTAGTAGTTGCTATAATTGGTGCTACATTTGCATACTTCAGTGCAAGCACTACTAATAAAACTGATGTTACAGGTAGTACTGCAAGTGGAGCATCATTGTCAATGGCAATAACTAGAGTTTCAGATGCAGGAACTGCTGCTAATATGATACCAATGCTTACAGCTGATTTACAAAAAGGTGTAACTGGTACAAGTTCAAAATCTTGTATTGATGCCAATGGTAATACTGTATGTCAAGTTTATAAGATTACTGTAACCAATGGTAGTAAAGATATTGGTATCAACGTTAAAGGAACTATGAATTTAGAAAGTAGTGCTACAAATATGAAATGGAAAGTACTTACTGACGCAACAACAGTTAAAGCAGATGGTGCTGTAGTTGCTCAAGGTACAGATGGTGTAATCGTTGCTAATCAAGCTTTAGCAAAATCAGGTTCTCAAGACTTCTACTTAGTAGTATGGCTTGAAGAAACTAACGAAGCACAAGATAAAGATGACGCAGGAAAAACATTTACTGGAACTGTAACATTTAATGGTGTTAATGCCGATGGTACTGAATCAAATGGTATTACTGCTAAATTTAATGGATAAAAAATAGATAGTTTGAACTATCTGTTTTTTTTATTTATTACTAGTATTTAATAAATATAGTTTATATACTTTATCCCAATCTATGATATTAAATATTGCTTCTAGATAATCTTTTCTTTTATTATAATGTTTTAAATAGTAGGCATGTTCCCAAACATCTATTGTCATAATAGGGATAAATCCATAATAATATGGTGTATCTTGATTAGAAGTATTAATTATTCTAAGATTATTATTTTTATCAAGTACTAAGAAAGTATAACCACTGCCTTTTAATTCAGTAGCCATATTAATAAATTCATTTTTAAAATTATCAAAAGATACAAAGTGTTTATTAATTATTTCAATAAAAGGAGTAGGAATACTCTTTTTTTTATCTGTTAAAATATAAAAATATAAACTATGGTTTAAATAACCACCTAAATTAAATAAAATCTCATCTCTATCTTCCATAGGAAGTATGTCTATATTTTTAGCTAAGTATATAGGATCGTGTTCATAATTATAATTATGTTTTTTTAAATATTTATTTAAATTATCAGTATATCCTTTGTAGTGGGCATTATAATGTAAATCTAATGTTTTATTATCTATATAAGGTTCTAAACTGGTATAATCTAATTTAATTCTTTCATATTGCATATATATCACCAATATAATTATATTTATATATCCCATAATTTACCACAATTATTTGATAATTAATCCATTTATAAATAATATAATTATAACAGAAAAGAGGTGATATATGGTAAAGACAAAATGTTAATTATGTGATATACTATGTATGTATAGGAAGTGATAATATGCAAAAAATAGCCTTAGTAGAAGATGAAAAGGACTTAAATGATCTTATTAGAGCCTATTTAGAGAAAGAAGGTTATGAAGTTACAAGTTATTATAATGGGAAAGATGCTATAGATAATGTTAATAAAGAATACCATTTGTGGATACTAGATATTATGCTTGGAGATGACATAAGTGGATATGATATTATAAAGAAAGTACGAGAATATAATGCAGATATGCCTGTTATATTTACTTCAGCTAGAGATAAAGAACTTGATAAGATTATAGGTTTAGAACTTGGTAGTGATGATTATGTCACTAAACCATATTCGCCAAAAGAATTAGTCCTTAGAGTCAATAATATTATGCGAAGAGTATATACAAAAGATAAACAAAATATTACCTATAAAGATTATATGATAGATGTAGATAAAAGAATGGTATTACTTAATAATCAAAATATAAATCTTACAACTTTAGAATTTGATTTATTATATATGTTTCTTACGAATAGACAAAAATCTTTCTCAAGGGATGACATTTTAAACAACATATGGGGAGAAAACTATTTTGGAACAGATAGAGTAGTAGATGATTTGATACGTAGATTAAGAAAAAAAATGCCTCTTTTAGACATTAATACAATATATGGATATGGTTATAGATTATTATGAAAAAGCCAACATTAACAGAACAATTATTGTTAATATGTATTCTAATAGTTTTTATAGTAATTATATCTCTGGGTGTAATTCTTCCTAGAACACTACTTCCTGTCTATGAAGAAAATTTATATAATCATTTGAATGAATCGCTAAATATTATTGATACACTTACTAAAAGAAAAATCAATAGTGAAATTGCTTATATTTATATTGATAGTGATAATAATACATTTGTATCTAGCAACATAGAAGATGTTATAAAAAGTGATGATGTTGATGATATAATGAAACTTATAACAAATAGTAAAGGTAAGTTTACTTATAAAAATAAAATATATTATTACACTTTAAATAGCGGTAGTAGCATTACTAAAATAGCTATTACTGGTGATTCATATATTAATTTTATGAAAGCCCAAATACTTAAAATTATTCTTTTGGTTGTAGGAATTACCTTTATCATTATTTCTCTTGTTATACTAATATGGTCAAATCACTTAGTTAATAGAATTAAAAAATTAAAAGATAAAATTGATAATATAAATAATGATGATTATAATCATAATATGATATATGATTATGACGATGAATTATATACCTTAGAGGTAGCTATAGAGAATATGCGGGTATATTTGAAGGAACAAGAAGAATATAAAAACCAAATGTACCAAAATATATCTCATGATTTTAAAACTCCTATCACTGTTATGAAATCCTATATTGAAGCTTCTGAAGATGGTATTGAAAGTAAAGAAAAAACTTTAGAGGTTTGTAAAGAACAACTTAACAAATTAGAGGTCAAAGTGCACTCCTTGCTTTACCTTAACAAATTAAATTATTTTCAGAAACAAAAAGATCAAATCAATGAAAAATGTGATGTTAGTAAAGTTGTTTTTGCAGCAGTAGATAAATTTAAGCCTTCTAGAAATGATGTTGAATTTGTTTTAGATATTGATAAAAAGAATACCATTTTTAGAGGAAGCAATGAGATGTGGGAAGCTATTATTGATAATATTCTTAATAACTTCATGCGTTATGCAAAGAAAAAAATAAAAATTACAGTTAAGAATAATAAAATAATTTTATATAATGATGGCCCAAATATTGATAAAGAAGTTTTAACCAATATTTTCACTCCCTACGAAAAAGGTGTTAAAGGTGTCTTTGGTCTTGGGTTATCAATAGTTAAAAAAACACTTGCTTTTCTTGATTATGATATTAATATTGTAAACGAAAAGAATGGTGTCAAATTTATAATCAGTTAAAGAGCCGAAAGGCTCTTTTTTTGTTATAAAAAAAAAGAAGATTACTCTTCTTCAATTGCTCCAGTAGGACAATTTTCCATTGCTTCAGTAGCGGCTTCTTCGTTTTCATTACTAACTGGTGATTCAACTACCTTAGCTAAATTATCGTCATCAAAGTCAAATACTTTTTGGTCTGTCATACTTACACATTGACCACAGCCAATACATTTCTCTTTATTTACTTTTAATTTCATTCTATTACCTTCCTTCTAATTAATTATATCAAAAATGTAAAAAAAAATATAGTAAATTCTTTTATTTTAACACAAAATATGTTATTATATATATAGTAGAGGTAGAAGATATGGAAAGTAGAATGGAAAAATATTATAGAGATGATTTAAGTACCTTTGAAAGAACTAAAAGAAATCAAAAACTTTATAACGATATTTCTGGTCAAATTGATGGATTAGAGAATTTACCAATTGATGATAATGTTAATGAAATAGATGTTAGCAATCTCAAAAGTATTATTTCTAGTAGAGATGAGTATCACAAAGCAAAAGCTATGGGAAGAACTTTTGTATCAGATAGACCTCTAGTAGAAGAAAAAAAGAAAATTAGAGATGAAAATAGAGTATATGATATCAATGTATTACTAGAAAATGCCAAAAATGAAATTAACAAGAGTGCTGAGGTAACTAATGGTAAAAAAATTAATACCAATTTCCTAACTAATTTAGAGGATGCTAATATTCCTTATCATGATGATGCTATGGAAATTGCTAGTCAAGAAGTTAAAGAAGAAAAACAAAAAAGTAACACCGATTCATTACCACTAGATATACTAGCTGATTTAAAAGGTAATGATAATACTGTAGTTACAGATCCTATCGTTAAAGAAGAAGTTACCCAAATTAAACAAATTAAAGATGGTGAAACATTTTATAGTGGCTCCTTTAACTTTACCAAGAAAGATTTTGATGAAGCCGAAGAAGATGATGCTTTCTTTGAAAAGAGTAATCATACTGGAGTAAAAGTATTCTTCTTAATATTTGGTCTTCTAGTACTAGCGGCGGCTATATATTTAATTATTACTAGATATGTATTATAATAACTAAAGTTTTTCTTTAGTTATTTTTTCGTTGTTTTTTATATACATATGTGATATAATTTATTTGTTAGTAATTATGTCCTCGTAGCTCAGTAGGATAGAGCGATTGCCTCCTAAGCAATAGGTCAACAGTTCGATTCTGTTCGAGGACGCCATTTATTTATTGTTTATAAAAAGCTATCATAGATAGTTTTTTTTCTTTTATTGTCAGAAAATGTAATAAAATGGCTGTTTTTCTGAAAAAATACTCTATTAATATTGTAAATTATTTTAAATAATGTTATAATCTTTAATGAAAAAGCGGAAGGAGGGATAGAATGTCAGCAGGAACTAAAGTAACTGTTAGTGTTAAAGACAATGATGTTGAATTTGCATTAAGAAAATTTAAGAATCAAGTAGCACGTAACGGTAATCTCTCTAAAGCTAAAGAAAGAGCAGAAGGATATAAGAAGCCAGGAGTAAGATTAAAAGAAGAAAAAAAACAAAATATAATTAATTCTAGAAAGAAAAATAGAAGAAATTACTAAGGAGCGATATTATGACATTAGCTGAAAAAATAAATAATGATTTAAAAGAAGCAATGAAGAATAAAGATAGTTTTAAACTTGGTGTTATTAGAATGGTTAAAGGTGCTATGCAACTAGAAAAACCTAATCCTCGTGAAGAACTTACAGATGATGATGTTATCAAAGTAATATCTAAACAAATTAAAATGAGGAAAGAATCTATTGCTCAATTTGAAGCTGCTAATAGAAATGATTTAGTAGAACAAAACAAAAAAGAAATTGCTATTTTAGAAGAATATATGCCAGAACAATTATCAGAAGAAGAATTAAATAAAATAATTGATAAGGTATTTTTAGAAGTTAAGCCTACTAGTATGAAAGATATGGGAAATATTATGAAAGCTATTTCTCCTCTAGTAAAAGGTAAGGCCGATATGTCAGATGTTAATAAATTAATTAAAGAAAGATTATCATAATCTTTCTTTTAATATAAAATATATTATTTTTAGACTACAGGCTAAAAATAACTCTCTAAGACCTTAGACTTAGAGAGAATAAAAAAACACACTATGTTAGTGTGTTTTATTAACTTAATGGGACGGAATGTGGGAATCGAACCCACGCATAATGGAACCACAATCCACCGTGTTAACCACTTCACCAATTCCGCCATAAGACAATACTAATGATATCATATAATTTCATATTTGACAAGTATTTTACTAAAAAAATTAAAAATTCATTCAAATGTTAAAAACAAATGATTAATAATTAATGACTTTTTTTTTAATACATGGTACAATATCAAGTGAGAAAGAGGGATAGTATGAGGAAAAGTGTATTAATAACAGGTGCTAGTAGTGGCATAGGAAGAGAAATAGTAAGAATACTTGCTTCTTCTTATGATGTCATAATTCATTATAATAATAATTATGAATCAGCACTAGAATTAAAAAAAGAAATAGATAAAAAATATAATAAAGACTTTTTAATGGTAAAAAGTAATCTAAATAATGAAGAAGAAATAGATAATATGCTTAAAGTGATATATGATAGATATAATAATATAGATGTACTCATAAATAATGCTGGAATAGCTATAGATAGCCTATTTGAAGATAAAACAAAAGAGAATTTTATTAAAGTATTAGATACAAATTTAGTAGCCCCATTTCTTTTAAGTAAGAAGATTGGTCTTAAAATGAAAGATAATAAAAATGGTATTATAATTAATATTAGTTCCACTAATGGCATAGATACCCCTTATATAGAAAGTATAGACTATGATGCTTCTAAAGCAGGACTTATATCATTATCAAATAATTTAGCAAACTATTTAGCCCCCTATGTAAGAGTAAATACAATATGTCCAGGATGGATTAATACTTCTATGAATAAAGAATTAGATAATGAATTTAAATGTAATGAAGAAGATAAAATACTATTAGGTAGATTTGGTAATCCAATAGAAGTAGCAAGTGTAGTTAAATTCTTAATTAGTGATGAAGCAAGTTATATTAACAATAGTATAATTAGAGTGGATGGTGGTAAAAAATGTTAGAAAAGATAAAAAATGATGCTAAAAAAGATTTAAAAGATATATTTGAAATACATGATGAAATAGAAGAATATAATAGTAGAAAAATATTAGACGCTTTTATAGAAAATAATATTAGTGAGAATGATTTTAATTCATCAACTGGTTATGGTTATAACGATATAGGTAGAGATAAAATAGAAGATGTATATGCTAGTATATTTAAAGCAGAAGATGCTCTTGTTAGAAGTCAATTTATATCTGGAACACATGCTATAAGTACATGTCTATTTGCTCTTCTAAGACCAGGAGATATTATGTTATCTATAAGTGGAAAACCATATGATACATTAGATACAATTATTGGTTTTAATGATAATCCATCTTCTCTTAAAGCATTTAATATCGATTATAAACAAATAGATTTAATAGATAATAACTTTGATTATAATAGCATCAAAGATATTATTAGTAAAAATAAGATAAAACTTATCGAAATACAAAGAAGTAAAGGCTATAGTACTAGAGAAAGTATTAGTATAGATAAAATAGAAGAAGTAATAAAATTTATTAGAAGTATAGATAAAGAAGTAATCATTATGATAGATAATTGCTACTGTGAGTTAGTTAATAAAAAAGAACCAATCGAAGTAGGAGCAGATATATGCGTAGGTTCACTTATAAAAAACTTAGGCGGTGCTATTGCTTCTAATGGTGGATATATCGTTGGAAGAAAAGATCTAATTAATCTATGCGCCGAAAGACTTAACGTACCAGGACAAGCCAAAGAAGTAGGCCCATCAATGGGACAAAATAAACCAATATTAGAAGGATTATATATGGCTCCTATGATTGTTAATAACGCAATTAAAACAGCTATATATACAGCATATTTATTTGAAAAATTAGGTTACAATGTAAGCCCTAAGTATAATGAAGAAAGAGTAGACATAGTAGAGAATATAATATTTAATAATGAAGAAGATTTAATTACTTATGTCAAAGCAATTCAATCTAATTCCAAAATAGACTCTAATGCGATAGCTATGCCAAGTGAAATGCCTGGATATGATGATAAAATAATAATGGCTAGCGGTAGTTTTACTCAAGGTAGTTCAATAGAACTTTCCTGTGATGGCCCTCTAAGAAGCCCATATATTGCTTATCAACAAGGCTCAATTAGTTATAAATATGGTAAAATAATAGTAGAGAGAGCAATAAATAATTTACTTAATAAATAAAAAGATGCATTTAGCATCTTTTTTTACATACCCCTAGCTATATATTCATCATATGTTAAACCACTATTAAACACTTTAGTAGCAAGTTCTACTCCTAAATATCTAAAGTGCCAATCCTCAAACATATAACCAGTTACATATTCACTACCTCTTGGATATCTTAATATAAAACCATATTTATATGAATTCTTAACTAAATAATCATATTCCTTATCATTTTCACTTAAATAATCCCATTTACCATTTACAATATCTACCGCTAAACCAAGTTGATGTTCTGAATATCCACTTCTAGCAGAATAAGTTTCCGCAGCGGCAAAACCATCTTTCTTAACATACCTATCATATAATCCCTTTTGATATGTATAAGAACGATATGTCGAACCAGCATATATCTTTAGATTCTCTTTGGCCATATCACTAGCCATCTCCTCAAATTTAATTTGAGCTTCTTTTCTTAATTTCTGCGTACCACTAGCATATTTACTATCTATTATAGTTAAATCACTAGGTTCATAATTTTCATCTAATTTATGATATTTATTAACTAATACATCTATCTTACTTGCATCCTCATTACTTATCAAATTATCAGAAGAATAATATTCTTTATCTAAATTAGCATTAACATAAGTAACAACATCTTCATAGTTAAAATCCTTTTTAATATTAGATATATCATATATAGATTTAACCTCCATAATATCATAATCTAAATATCTTTTTAAATTATCTATTTTAAAATAAGATAAATTCATAATATTAATTATATCTTTATTATATTTACTAGTACTAATAATAGATACACTATTAGGAATCTTCTCATATATAGCATTAATATCTTTACTACTATAACCTAAATTTAACAATTTATTAATATTACTAATAAAATCCTCATCATCTATATATTTAATATCCAAATATTCTAAAAAATATTCTTTATTAAAACTATTTTGATTTATAGCCTCTTCAAGAGTTTTAGAATATATCTTTTTATCTTTAATTTGTTCATATAAATCATTTTCTTTAAATACCTCTATTGTCTCCTTTTTATAGCCATAATTTTTAGGAAGTAATATATATACTAAAGATAGTATTAAAATAATAACTATTATTAATATTAATATCATCTTTTTATTATTCTTTTTTCTTTTTCTTTTCATATCATCACCATATTAATTATATATCAAAAAATATGCTTTGTAAAATAAAATATGCTAAGTATTTTACATAAATCTATTGACACTTAATATAATAATGACGTATTATTGTATTAAGTAATTAATACAGTGAGGTGAATAATAGAATTTAATTTTGATAATGATAGACCAATATATATACAACTTGTCGATAGCCTGAAAAAATATATTATATCTGGTAAAATAAATCAAGGAGATAGATTACCTTCAGTAAGAGATTTAGCATTAATGATTAAAGTAAACCCTAATACAATTCAAAGAGCATTAAGTGAACTTGAAGATGCTTCACTTATATATACCGAAAGAACTAATGGTAAATTTGTTACTTGTGATAAAGAAATTATAGCCAAATAATAAAAATATTTGATAAGAAGACCATAGGCTTCTTATCACCTAATGAGATTATAAGCTCATTAGGAAATAAATAAAATTAATATAAAGTAGATGAAATATTCTACTTTTTTTGATATAATGATTATAGAGGAATAAATATGAAAAAATTAAATTCAAATCATTTAAAAATAATAGCAATAATAGCTATGACAATAGATCATCTAGCAGATCTACTTTACCCTAATATGCAAAATAATATTATACCAATAATATTACATGTTATTGGTAGATTGACTGCTCCTATAATGTTTTTCTTTATATGTGAAGGCTATTATTATACTAAGAATCTAAAAAAATATATAACAAGATTATTTATCTTTGCTATAATATCACACTTTGCTTATTGTTTTGCCTTTGGTATAAATTATATACCATTTACTACAGGTAGTGTGTTTAATCAAACTAGTATTATGTGGTCACTTGCTTGGGCAGTAGTAGCATTATATATAGCCAATAGTAATAATAAATTAAAAGAATATCAGAAATGGATATTAGTAATACTAATAAATATAATAGCTTTTCCTGCTGACTTTAGTTCAATAGCGGTAATGAGTATACTATCTATGTATTCTGCTAGAGGTAATTTAAATAAACAAATGAAAGCAATGATGTTATGGTTATCATTATATGCTTTAATATCATTTATCTTTGTAAATAAAATATATGGAATAATATCTTTGTTTGCAGTACTAGTATATCCTCTTTTAAAAGAATATAATGGCGAAAGAGGAAAAATAAAATGGTTAAAATGGTTCTTCTATCTATATTATCCATTACATTTAGTATTAATAGGAATATTAAGAATAATACTATATGGTAATATACCAATATTATTTAGTTAATATAAAAAATATTAAGAGGTGAAAAATATATATGAATAAAATAAAAATAAAAGGAATATATAAACATTTTAAAGGAGACCTATATCTAGTTGAAGACATAGCAATAAATAGTGAAACAGAAGAGGAATATGTTATATATAGAGCTTTATACGGAGATAATAAACTATATATAAGACCATATAATATGTTTATATCAGAAGTAGATCATCATAAATATCCAGAAATAAAACAAAAATATAGATTCGAATTACAAAATATAAAAAGTGTAAAAAAAATATGAATATTTAATTAATAATTCATCACTAATTGTAAATAAAGGTAATGAAGAAATATATCTTGTTCTATCACATACTATATTTTCATCTTTCTTTAAAAATAAATGGTATTCCTTTATATTGCTTTCTCTATAAATTTCCATAAGTGGTTTAGCTTTTTTAAGAAGTAAATCACTTTTTTCTTTATAGTATTCAATTTCATTTTTATTAGTAGTTAAATAATACATCACCTTATTATGAAAACCATTTATACATTCTCCAGATAAAGCTGCTGCTGATACATAGTTTACCGGAAAAATTAGATAGTGGAGAATTTACTTATAAAAAAGTATATGATATAGATAAAAATATCAAAGTTATGAATATTACTCCTGATTCTGGACCAGATATAAAATTTTATGATTATAATGGTACTATATATACATTACATGATAATAATACAGATAATAAAATAAATGATAGTTATGATATGTATTTAAAAGCTAATTATAGTTTAAGTGATTATCTAAAATGGGAATATTCAACAGAATTTCTTGGTAAAAAAATAGATTATGATTTCATGTCTAATTATGTTTATGTAAAAGATAATATTTTATATAGTAAGAATTATGGTAATGAGAAGTATCCTACTACTGAAAAAGTAAGTGGTAATTATGAAGGTGAAAAAGTAATTAGAATATATAATGAAAGAATACTTAAAACAGATAAAGCCTTTTATGAACTAATGAATTATTTTGATCCTGATCTAAATAAAACAGTTATTACTACAGTAAAAATAAATATGTTAACTAAATATTATGATGAAGTATTAACTTTTACATATAAATATGTAGTATTAAAAGATTTAACCCTTATACCTATAAATGATATTATGGAAAATAGAGTAAGAGAATATCAAGATGATTATTTCTTAAGTGGATTTAACTATATGAGTGAAGTTAGATATGAAGAATGATGAGAGAAGAAGATGTATAGAGTAAAATAATTGAGTTAGATACATTCTAGCTCTTTTTAATTTATCTAATTAATGATATAATTATATATAGAGATTAACTAATATATTAGATAGGAGGGTAAAATATGAAAAGAATCTATATCGTAACAGGAGCAAATGGCTTTTTAGGAAATAATATTATAAGAAAGTTAGAACAAGATGATAATAATGAAATAAGAGCTTTCGTTTTAAGTGGGGAATCTATAAAATCATTAGAAAAATTAAAGTGTAAAATATATTATGGAGATGTTACAAAGAAAGAAACCTTATTACCTCTTTTTGAAAACATAGATGGAAAAGAAGTATTTGTAATTCACTGTGCAGCAGTTGTATACATAAAGACTAAATATAATCCACTTGTTTATAATGTAAATGTTAATGGTACTAAAAATATAGTAGATAAAGTACTAGAAACAAAAGCCAAACTTATTTATATTAGTAGTGTGCATGCCATTCCAGAGAAAGAAAATAATGATTTAATAGAAGAGATAACTGATTTCAATCCCAATGAAGTTCATGGATTATATGCCAAAACAAAAGCCGAAGCAGCAAAATATGTTATGAATGCAGTTAAAAATAAAAACTTAAATGCTTGTATTATTCATCCATCGGGAATTATAGGACCATATGATTATGGTAATAGCCATTTAACTGAGCTAGTAAGAGAAGTATCAAATGGAAAACTATTTGCCACAGTAAAAGGAGGATATGATTTTGTTGATGTTAGAGATGTAGCAGACGCTATTATTACAGCCTCTAAAAAAGATAATAAAGGAGAATGCTATATCTTATCAAATAAATATATAACAATCAAAGAACTATCAGATTTAATATGTGATGTACAAGGCATAAAAAAAATAAAAATAGTATTACCAATTTGTTTAGCAAAAATAATAGCACCTTTTTTTGAAGCATATTATAATTTAAAAAAACAAACACCTCTCTTTACAAAGTATTCATTATACACATTATCCTCTAATTCTAATTTTAGTAATAAAAAAGCTAAAGAAGAGTTAGGATATAAAAATAGAGATATAAAAGAAACTATAAAAGATACTATAAGTTGGCTTAATAAAAAAGAAGAAAAATGAAAAAGAAAATAACAATTATTACTACATTGATAATAGTAATATTAATAATTATAGTTTTATATGCATTATATTATTTAAATTATATAGAGCATAAGAAATATACAAATAAAGATTTCAATATAATGACTTATAAGAGTAAGATAGATAAAGATAAAGATGGTATAGATGATCAAACAGATATATTAAATAATGCAAGAGCTTATATAAAAACAAAACCTAAATACAAGAGTAAATATTATACTACAGGCTATCCTAATGATGAATATGGAGTTTGCACTGATGTAGTAGCTTTTGCCCTAAAAGATGCAGGCTATGATTTAATGGTATTAGTAAATGAAGATATTAAAGCCAATAAAGATTTATATAATATAGATAATATTGATAAAAAGATAGATTTTAGAAGAGTTCAAAATTTAAAAATATATTTAGATAATAATGCTATAAGTCTTACTACTGATATAAATAAAATAAATGAGTGGCAAGGTGGAGACATTATTGTATTTAAAAAACATATTGGAATAGTATCAGATAGCAGAAATAAAAAAGGAATATCTTTTATTATTCATCATGTTAATCCTTATCAAAGATATTATGAAGAAGATATTTTAGAATATCGTGATGATATAATTGGCCATTATAGAATTAGTTAGATAAATAATAATTAGTTTGAATAAAGTAAAAGGTAATATAGATAATGAAAATACTTAATAAGGAATATGTAAAAAAAATGGAAAGGATGTGAATTATGCTAGATAAAAATTTTAAAGATATTATTAGTAATATTAAAGACGAAATTATAAATACGCAAATTAAAACTATGCAAGAAGTCAATAGTAATTTAATTATGTTGTATTTTAAATTAGGAAAAATTGTTTCAGAAAACAAACAATATGGAAATAATTTTACAAAGCAAGTGTCAACAGAACTTAAATTAACTTTTCCTAATATGAAAGGCTTTTCTGAAAGAAATATAAGGTCAATGAGATTATTCTATGAAGAATATGCTGATGATGAAAAATGGCAACAGCTTGTTGCCAAATTACCTTGGGGACATAATTTATTACTAATTGAAAAAATTAAAGATAAGGATATTAGAAAAATATATGCCGAAAATACTATTAAAAATGGATGGAGTAGAAATGTACTTGCTATTCAAATTGAAACAGAATTTCATAAAAGAATAGGAAATAGTAACAACAATTTTAATGCAATGTTACCTCCAAAAGATAGTGATTTAGTGAATAATACCATAAAAGATCCGTATATTTTTGATTTTATTACATTAAAAGAGGAATATAAGGAAAAAGAATTGGAAACAGCTTTAATAAATAAAATAAGAAATGTATTGCTAGAATTAGGAAAAGGCTTTAGTTTTGTCGGAAATCAATACAAAATTTCAGTTGATAATCAAGATTTTTATATTGATTTGCTATTTTATCATTTAGAACTTAGATGTTATGTAGTTGTTGAATTAAAAATAAGTGAATTTAAACCAGAATATATAGGACAATTAGGATTTTATGTAACAGCAGTTAATGAAACAATAAAAAAAGAACGCGATGCACCTACGATTGGTTTATTATTATGTAGAGGGAAAAACAGAGTAACGGTAGATTGGTCTTTAAAATCTACAAATGTTCCTATTGGCGTTTCAACCTATGAATTAAAAGAACAATTACCAAAAGAATTATTAGATAAATTAATTATGCTGGAAATTTAATAAATTATACAATATATTTTATAAGTTTAAATGCTTGCTTTTAAGTTTGAACTATAGTATAATTTTTTTAGGATAAATTAATAAAGGAGAAGTACAAAATGAAAAAAGAACTATTTGATTTTTATGATAGAACATCTTTAAAATCATATAATTTAGATAAGACAATGCAAGATCAGTTAAATGCATTAGGTTCACTAGATGTTTTTACAAGAAAACATTCGGAAAATGTTGCAGCAATTACATGTAGACTATGTGAATATTTACACTGCTCTAAAGGTTTTACTGAATATTGTACAATTTGTGCATATTTACATGATATTGGAAAAATATTTATTCCAGCAGAAATTTTACAAAAGCCAGCAAAACTTACAGACGAAGAATATGAAGTTATAAAAACTCATACAACAATAGGTTATGAAATGTGTATGAAAGATTTAAAATTACGTCCATATTCAGCAGGACCTTTATATCATCACGAAGCATTAAATGGAACTGGATATCCTCGTGGACTTTCAAAAAAAGATATTCCTTATGAAGGTCAAATAATTAGAGTTGCAGATGAATATGACGCTATTGTTAGTAAACGACAATATAAATCACATATTGGTATTTCAGATACTTTAAA
>OLRO01000153.1_pt1 | contig 66032 bp, 47 predicted proteins | sample 1673131 | NCBI WGS metagenome assembly OLRO01 (sample SAMEA3136757, study PRJEB25190) | human gut metagenome | biome: human gut; feature: human-associated habitat; material: faeces | place: Austria | collected 2013 | reverse complement strand
GAGGCAACTGCTCGATATTCTTATAATATTTATGTACGCGATAGTTGAAGCCCGGTACATCCATTACCTGGGCAAAGCCGCTCTTCAAGGCATCTTCTGCCTTATCCATACCCTGGGTTACAGGGCGGGATGGGTCGTACTGATGACAGAGATCCTGCAGATGCTTGGCAATCTCCATACCCTCCTGGCTCCATTGCTCAGGAATCTCGTTGCCGATGCTCCACATCACGATGCTAGGATGGTTGCGGTGGTGCTTTACCAGATTGGTGATATCCTTATCGCTCCACTCCTTGAAGAAGTTGGCATAGCCGTTCTTGCATTTAGGATAAATCCACATATCGAAACTCTCTGCCATGACCATCATACCGAGGGAATCGCAGATTTCCATCTGCATGGTAGAAGGCATGTTGTGGGCAGTACGGATAGCATCGCAACCCATCTGCTTCATCATCTTGATCTGACGGATGAGAGCTGCCTTGTTCTCTGCAGCGCCCAATGGACCGAGGTCGTGGTGCAGACAGACACCCTTCAGTTTGCGGGTAACGCCATTGAGCTGGAAACCATAATCCTTGGATACGGCAATGGTGCGGATACCGGTCTTCAGGGTCTGGACATCAGCCACCTTCTTTCCTTCATATCGGGTAAGCTTTACCTGATAGAGATAAGGAGATTCCGGAGACCAGAGCTGAGGATTTGCTACCTTCAGAGTAGTCTTGATTTCAGGATTGGCACCTGTGACGATCTGCTCGGCAACCTTCTTGCCAGCCTCATCCAACAGGGCTATGACGGTCTTGCCCGACTTACCAGTCTTTCCTTCCAGCAGCGCATTTACTTCTACTTCAGCTTCCTGCTTATCAGCCTTCAGGGTACGCACGAAGGTATCCCAGGTAGAAAAGTTCTCGTTGCCATAGAGTTCTACGGAAACCGGACGGTAAAGACCGCCTCCCGGATACCATCGGCTGCTCTCCTCTACATTATTAAGATGTACCTCGATGAGATTACTCTTACCAAACTGGATGAAAGGTGTGATGTCGATGCGGAAGGCATTGTAGCCATAAGCCCACTTGCCTGCCTCCTTGCCATTGACGCTGACAACAGGCTGGCTCATGGCACCGTCGAAGACGAGTACGGCACGCTTATAGCCCTTAGGAGCCGTCCAGTTCATCTTATACATACCCTCACCTATCCAAGGCAGCGCACCAGAACGGCCCGACTTCTCGGTCTTTTCAGTTTCGCCATTCTGCTCGATGGCCACCATCTGCAGGTCCCATTTCTTATCAAAAGGTCCCGAGATAGCCCAATCGTGCGGAACAGCTACCTGCTGCCACGCCTTGCCATCACGGGAGAAGTCCCATGAAGGCAGGTTGATAACCTTTCTGCTCTGCGCCTGGCACAGCGTAGTGAGTGCCAGGGCTAGAGTCATGAAAGTAATGCTTCTCTTGATCATATTGCTATTTAATATTCTTATTTATATGCATCGAATACGGCAGTTGGTTTGCCGCTGTTGTCGAAGGCTCCCTTGGTATATGGATCCCAACCCAGAGTGGTATAGTTGGCTGGCTTCCAGTTGTTGTAAACTTCTGGTTCCCAATAGAAGATACCCTCGCAGGTAGAGATTGCCTTGCAGCCATCCACCATCTTCTTCATCATTGGCGCAGCCTGGTCAGAGCCCCACCACATACCGATTTCAGAGATGATGACGTCCTTGCCATACTTGGAAGAAAGAGTCTGGATGTTAGCGAGACAGTTCTCTGCATAACTCTGCCAGTTATCATCTTCCGGATAAAGAGACAGTCCGATGACATCCCATTTTCCACCATTTTCTTTCAAGTTATCGTAGAGCCAGGTAAGACCACCGAGGTCCTGACCCTTATCTACATGCACGATGACTTTTGCCTTAGGATAAACTTCCTTTACAGCATCATATCCGGCGTTGATATAAGCTGCAAAATTGGCTGCATTCTTAGATACCTGACCGGTTACAGCCTCATCGCTATTCCAGAGCATACCGTCGCGGGTTTCATTACCCACCTGTACCCACTCTACGTTGGTTACACCTCTATCCTTCAAGGCTTTCAACACATCCTTGGTATGATCAGCCACAGCCTGTTTCATCTGTTCGGCTGTATAGCCCTGCCATGCAGCAGGAACAGTCTGGTGAGCCGGGTCAGCCCAGGAATCAGAATAGTGGAAGTCAATCATCAGACGGAAGCCGAGCTGCTGAGCACGCCAAGCCTTGGCGATAACATCATCCTTGCCACACCAGCCGCCTTCCGGATTTACCCAGACACGCAGACGGATAGAATTGGTTCCCTCTTCGCGAAGGAGCTTCATGCATTCTGTAGCCTTGCCATTCTGATTATAGAATTTCACACCATCCATCTCCATCTCTGTGAGCCAACTTACATCGGCGCCCTTGGCAAAACCGCTCATATCGTATGTCTTCTCCTTTTCGGGAGTGGTATTATCATCATTGCTGCAACTCGTGCCCGTGATAGAAAACAAGAGTGCTGAAGCCAGCAATATGGCTTTTCCAAATATATTCTTCATTGCTATTTTTCTTATTAATTATTCATATTCATATTTCCATGTCATGGTGTTGAGGTCAGCGGTAACGGTAACTTCACCACCAGTTACATCATCCTTGAACCAAGGATTCCACTTGTCGTCTGCCGTAGAAAGATTAAACATCTTATCATTACTTGGCTCGCAACCATACCATGTTTGCTTGTCATCCTTGTTGGCTCCTACATAGATAAACATAAATCCTTCCCAAGCTGTTGGCTTGTACTTGCAGGTATAAACGCCATCGCTCACCTTGTTCATCACGGCAAGAAGGGTGTTAGCATCCTTGCTGAACATGCAGAGAGTATTGCTAGCCTCTGGCTCAGGAGTTGTCTGATCGCCCGATACGATGGTGTATTCCAACTGGCTGTGCTCACCAACTTTCACGGTTATGGTATAAGTACCCGCCTTGGCAATATTCACGCTACCAGCTGTTGCTGCATCTGTCATCTTGCCATCAGCCAAAGTATAGTTCAAGGTCTTCTCAACGGCTGCAGCATCTTCTGTACCTGTAGCCTTGCTGTACTCAGCGCCTTTAGCTACGATGCTGACTGGAGTATTATCGGCTGTAGTTGTAATGACCTTGGTCCAAGCATAGTTAGGAGCATCATAGGTCATATCTTCACCATTCAACTGCATCGACTTGATGTAAGTTGGCTTAAGTTCCTTAGCTTTTGTATCAAGAACTGTATAATAAATACCTGTCTGACCTGGGAACCAGATGTTCCATGCAGACTCAGTATTATCCATTTCGTACACATGACCATCCTGTCCTACATTACCCCAAATGGTACCATCATTTTCCTTACCCCAGATATGGAACCAAGAAGAGGCATTCATATAGCCAGAATAAACTCCATCAGAATTAGGAGAATAGAGTTTTGTCAGAACTTGTTCCTTATTCTCATTCAGGATATTGATGTAGCTCATATCAATGAGGTATGGAGTAACCTTTACCTGGCAGACATTGCTGTAAGCGGCATCAAGATTGCTACCCATCTGACTCTTGATACGGAAATAAAGAGGTGAACTCACATCAGGAGACAAGCCGAGATCCTTGGCTGCAGCATTGAGGTCTGCACCGGTGAAAGCCTTGGAAAGGTCGGTTACGGTGTATTCCTTTTCTGAAGTAAAGTTCTCTGAGGCTGATACCTGCAGATAAGTTTTCAACACTCCACTGCCCGCAGGCTTGGTTTCATCGCTCGAAAGCAAGGTAGGATTCTGCCAAGCCAACGAGAGGACAACGTCCTTACTGTTATCTACAGACAGCTTCACATCGGATGCCGATGCCATCAGATCGGATGCCTTGAAGCCATCCAGGTATATCTTGTCGCCACTCTCGTCGCAACTCACCAGGGCGGTGAGTGCGCAGAGAAGCATCATCAGGTTTCTAAATATCTTTTTCATTGTTATTTGCATTGTAATTTAACATTCAACACTCAACATTCAACATTGAGTTAATAGTTGTCGTTATGAAGATTTGGATTTGCGGTAAGCTCGGTGTTAGGGATTGGATAGATGTTGTACTTGCTATCCACTGCCTGTCCGTCGTGAGTTCCACCCTTCCACTGCCAGATGTACTTATTAGTTGTGAACTGACCATAGCGAATCAGGTCGGTACGGCGATAACCTTCATGATAGAGTTCACGGGCACGCTCATCGAGGATGAACTGGAGGAAGGCATCGTCATCAGCAAAGTTGCTTGCCCATACTTGTCCTCTAGGATTTCCATTTTCATCTTTTCCATATGCACGCTCACGAAGCAGGTTGATCCAATAGATAGCACCCTGCTTGCGGGAAGCAATCACGGTTGGATCTGTAGCATCACTACCACCAGCCCAGTTATCCCAGTCATTATGCAGACGAACCACGCACTCGGCATACATCAGATAGACATCTGCAAGACGGAAGAGAGGGAAATCGGTATCCACACCTGCATCTCCTGTATTGGATGCAGTGGTTCCATCATCCTTCAGGTTACTCCATTTCTCAGAAAGATAGCCGGCGGTTTCATCGGTCATGCTGGTTACATCCTTGCTCTGGCCATTGGTAAAGAACTTGCAGCGCTTGTCGCCACTGCCATCAATATCGGTCTGGGTAAACTTATCTACAAACTCCGGACGAAGACGGAATTCACTCCAGCCGGCAGTTACACCATAATCGGCTACATTCTGGTTGGCATTCGACATACTTACCTGTCCACAAACCAGATAAGTAGATGAGCCCCAGCTTACAGTATGCTCTGCACTTACCGGCAAGGCGAAGATAATCTCGTTGGTACGCTTGTCGTTATCTGCATTGAAGAGTTTGCTGTAATTATCTTCCAGGGAGTAGCCCATACTCATCACCTTATCGCAAGCCTCCTTGCACTCAGTATACTTAGGCACACCAGTATAAACCTCGCTGTTTAGATAAAGCTTGGCAAGCAAGGTATAGGCAGCACCCTGAGAAGCCTGACCGTAAGGACAGGTGGATGCAGGAAGCATATCACCTACACAATCCTTCAACTCGCTCTCGATATAATCGAATGTCTGCTGAGGAGTATAACGAGGAGGGATAAAGCTGCCCACAGGGTCGTTCTCTGTCACCATCGGAATGTTGCGATAGAAATCGAGGGCATGGTAATAGAACAGAGCGCGCATAAAACGGACTTCTGCCTTATATTCCTTCATCTTCTCTGCATCAGCACCCGAGAAATTGGCACTATTGGCATTGCGGAGGAACTCGTTGCAAAGGGCGATGTTGTAGTAGATACGATAATACATATCTGATACCCACGCATCGTTGGCATCCCAGGAGAGATAAGTAAGACCCGTAGTCTGCTCACCTGTCAGCCAGGTAGAGGCAAATTCATCGGTACCACACTCCTGCATATTGATAAACATACGCATGTAGTCGAAACCTGCTCCTTTGTTCAATACGGATTCCATATCCTTATTATCGCCGCCCTTGCCCTGACCACTGGTCACCATGGCAGCGTAAATCTTGCCCAGCACTGCCTCATAATTGGCAAGCGAGGTATAAACATCCTTAGAGGTTGTCTCTGTATGAGGATATTGGTCGAGATCGGAAACACAGCTGGTTGTGCCTGTCAGCACCGCTGTTCCCATCATCATACTATATAATATATTCTTAAGTTTCATTGTTATCTGTTTTGATTGTTAGAACTGAAGTCCGAGGCTTACTGAGTAAGTGCGAGGACGTGGATAGAATGAGTTGTCCATTCCGTTTGGCACCTCAGGATCTGTACCTGAGTAACCGGTGATGGTGAATACATTCTGTACCATCGCAGATACGGTGAGCGAAGCCCACTTGTTGATTTTGCCTACATTGTAACTCAAACTCAGGTTGTCGAGTTTCAGGAACGAAGCATTCTCTACATAGTAATCAGAGAGATACTGACGGGTCTTGAAACCGGTCTTCAGGAAACTGGTGTTGAGGTTGTTGAGCTGTGAGTTGTTGTAGCTTACTGTTTCGAAAGCACCTGTACTCATACCCATGCCGTTGTATACATAGTTGTCGATGTTGGCACGGAAACTCATACCGAGTGTCAGCTGCTTGTATCTCAAAGATGTGCTCAAGCCCATGATGTACTTAGGGGCTGGAGAGTGATAGCGATAGAGATCTGACTCATTGATTTCGCCATCATTGTTGAGATCGGCATAAGCACCCTCGATTGGCTTGCCTGTCTTAGAATCGTAGAGCTGATGATATACATAGAACATGTATGGTTCATATCCCTCTGAGAGTACCTGGAACTGGTAAGCATCGATAGATGGACCTACCTTCACGTTAGTCTGGTTTCCACCCTTTATCAATGAAAGGTTCTTCACCTTCATGTTCTGCCAGGTAAAGTTGTAGCTCAGGTTCCACTCCCAGTCCTTGGTCTGGATAGGGGTTGCATTCAGAGAAATCTCAATACCCTTGCTGTCTACATTACCTACGTTGGTAAGGATAGTCTTTGAGAAGTTGGTACCTGCTGCTGTTGGTACTGATGCCAACAGGTCCTTGGTCTTACGGGTATAGAAATCGATGGCACCACCGATACGGCCATCCAGAAATCCGAAATCAAGACCGAAGTTCCAGGAGGTTGTAGTCTCCCACTTCAAGTCTGATACGTATGCCTCAGGACGGTAAGTATTGATATACTGTCCGTTGATGAATGCTTCGGCACCTGTCACGCTGTAGGTATAAACCGGCAGATAGTTGTAGTTGCCGATACCTTCCTGCTGACCGGTAACACCATAGCTGGCACGGAGTTTCAAGTTAGAAAGTACCTTCTGGTTCTTCAACCAAGGCTCTTCTGTCAAAGTCCAGCCCAAAGCAACAGATGGGAAAGTACCCCAACGGGTATCCTTAGAGAAACGGGAAGATGCGTCTCGACGAACGGTAGCCGTCAGGAGATACTTTCCATCGAATGAATAGTTGATACGTCCGTAATATGACAACATTACATGACGGTAATCTGATGCCTTTACGGTTGACAGGTTTGTGCCTGCCGCACTTTTGGTATAATAAAGAGGTGTAGTACTCTTCCAGTACTGGTAGTCGTAACCGGCTGTCAGATCTACATTACTCTTGATATCTTCGAAATACTTTGCATAGTTGGCATAGAGGGTAAGCAAGCGGTTCTCGTTCTTCTGAGGACCATACTTGTAATCGCTACCGCCCAAAGACTCATCCTTGTTGTAGCTCTGTGCTGCGTAGGCAGGAACATAAATGGTTCCGTCGCCCTTGGCATAGTCAGCACCCACGGTAGCATGGAGCTTGAGTTCTGGCAGGAAATGAACCTTGTAATCTACATCCATAGAACCGATGAAGCGGCTTACCTTACTCTTTGAATCATACAGATCCACCAGACCGCGAGGGTTTCTTACACCCGCATTCACTGGATAGCCATCAGCATCGAGTGCCTCATTATAGCCACCATACTTGTCGTTACCGGAATAAACCGGGATGGTTGGGTTGAATGTAGCAGCTGCCCATACGGCGCCACCATTATTGAATGAGTTGTTATTGAGCGTTCCCTTGGCATTGATGGTCAACTTCAGGTGATCCTGGAAGAAGCTAGGAGTCAATACCACGTTACCTGTCCAACGCTCTACATTGTCCTTGCGAACCAGACCGCTCTGGTTGTAATAGCCTACAGACACACGGAATGGCAACCACTTGTCGATGCTGCCGCTCACGCTGAGGTTATTATCTGTACCGAAGGCTGTGCGGTAAACCTCATCATTCCAATCGGTATTGGCAGTACCTAGCAATGACTTTTGGTTATCTGTACCAAACTGGTTGATGACATTCACGAATTCATCACGACTCAGCATATCTACCATCTGCGCACGGGTCTGCAAACTGTTGGTGGTATTGAAGTTCACCTTTACAGCACCCTGCTGTCCCTTCTTGGTGGTAATGATGATGACACCGTTAGAGGCACGGGAACCATAGATGGCTGTAGAAGAAGCATCCTTCAATACAGTCATGCTCTCGATATCAGAAGGGTTGATCATACTGAGGAAGTTGCTGCTGTTACCCGAGATACCACCCTGCTCCAATGGCACACCATCGAGCACGATAAGAGGGTCGTTGCTGGCATTAAGAGATGCACCACCACGCACACGGATGGTACTACCGGCAGAGGCAGAACCACTGTTGGACATAATCTGTACACCCGAAACCTTACCATTGATCAACTGTTCTGGAGAAGAAACGAGACCTTTATTAAAGTCCTTCGATTTCACGGTAGCTACGGAACCAGTCAGGTCACTCTTTCTTGCCGTACCATATCCGATGACCACGACATCAGCCAGCGCCTTGCTGTCAGATTCGAGTTTCACCTTCATATTGTCTGAGACAGAAAGTACCTTATCAATATAACCGATATAAGATACCTTGATCTTCTTGGCTGAAGAAGATACCTGAAGACTGAAGTTACCGTCAAAATCAGTAACTGTACCGCCCTTTTCGCCTTCCACCATGACAGTGGCGCCAATCAGAGCCTCACCATTCTGCGCATCAGTCACCTCACCTTTGATGGTTCTTGTCTGCGCCATGAGTTGCAGACATCCGATGACGAACAATGCCACGAGAAGCAAACTTCTCTTTGCTAAATTCTGGATTGCGTTCATTGTTTTACTTTTAGGTTGCGTTTTACGTTTAAAATTGTTTTCAGTTGCAAAAGTAGGAAAAAAAGAAGAAAACAGCAGATAGATTTAAGACAAAAATAATGAAAAAACGGACAAAAGCAAATCTTTATCTAGCTTTTGTCCGTTTTTTCTTTAAAGAGGCAGGAATCTTTAAATCAGTTCTATACCTTTACTCTGTTACAGGTACAAGTTTAATACCGAAGAGGTTGCATGTATCCTGCTTTGTAATAGTATGAGAACCTGCATCCAATGTTACAGTCATTGTCTTAGCTGTTGAATCAATAACTGCATTTACTTCAGCAGGCTTCTTTCCATCAATTTTGGCGTTCGTCTTGGTATCTGCAGAACTGAAATAAAGGGTCATTGTGACTTTCTTATCAACAGTTACTGAGATATTAGTTGCAGACTCCATCTTTACACAAGTAGAATATGAAGTGCCGTCAATAGTAGCAGTTCCCTTATTTGTAGCATAGTTACCTGAAACTGTTACTATGCTACTTGAAGGCTTAGAATCTGTGAATGTTACCAAAACTGTACCCTCAATAGGAGTTACTGTGCTGCCACCTTCTGTACCACCGGTAGAACCACCAGTGCTGCCACCTTCAGCAGAACCACCTTCGCCAGAAGCATCGCTCTCACCGAATACCTTGACAACACCAGAAGTATAAGAGTCGAGAAGGCTTGCCAAAGCAGGCCATGGCTGCTGGTGACCATTTGTTACGACTGTTTCATCAGGAATAACGAAATCAATATCGCCATGATTCAAACGACCTGCACCATAGAAACCTTCTACGATAGAAGGAACATCTTCTGCCTTATCTGCAGCGTATTCATACATGAGGCTTGAGTTCGTATCGAAGTTGTCGTAAGAAGTACCACCTACCAAAGTCTTTACGCTTGTAGGAACCTGCTCACTTGGTTCAGAAACCTCGTAGGCATCGAAGCTTGTATTGTTTTCTGCGTATGGAACATAGCTGAAGTTAGCTGGCTTGTTGGCAAATACATTGCCGTATGCCTTAATCAAGCCACCTTTCTCACCAGAGAAAGTACCATCACCCATAGCATCAGTACCCTGCAAAGAGCTCATGATAGGACGCTTAACAGCATCAAAGTAGTTAGACTCCATGAATATACTTGAGCCACTGGTTGCACCAATACCATAAACATCATTGTGCTGATAGTAGTTGTTGTACATGTGAACACTCATAGTACGAACGCGAGCCATACGAGAGTCTGAATGGTCGAACCAGTTGTGATGATAAGTAATCCAGTTTTCACCAGTTTCACTCTTCATACCACACATAGAAGCCTTACCATTATCCCAGAAGCGGTTGTAAGCTACAGTAACATACTTAGAATCGCCCTTGATGTCTACAGTACCGTCACCCTTAGCCTGGTCGGCAGCACTACCCTTTTTACCATAGAAGAGATCCATGTTGTGAATCCATACATGAGAGTTATCAGTATCAAGAGACATAGCATCATCCAGGCAACGCATGATAGCAAAGTTACGGAACTCTACGCTCTCAGCCTCTCTAAGCAAGAAGCCGAAGCCATATACGGTAGCATCATCACCGACTCCTTCGAATGTCATATTCATCATAGCTCCCTTAACCTGCAATCCTTCAGCAGAACTTGAAATGTGATCCAAATCAGAAAGATTTACCTTACCGATGATACGGAAGGCGATTGGGGTTTTATCCTTACCTTTTGAATATGCATCAATAATAGACTGAAGACCTGTAATCGTCTCTTGCTTACCCGTATTAACTGTTGTAGAAACGGTCTTAGCTGTCTTGGCTGTAATATACAGGACCTTAGCACCAGCCTTCAAAGTACCATCATTATTATAAGCACCTACACCAGCATACTTGAAATGAGCAAAGCCCTCACGGTTGTAGCTCTTTACTACCAAGTTAGAAGCAGTATTGGCACCAGCAATCTCTTTACCTTCAGCATTTACAGGAACAACCTTTACAGAATAAGTGCCTTCCTTCAAACCGAGAACATCAGCACGATAGTAAGAAGCATATTGACGAACTAGCTGAGCATCAATCTTCTTGTCATCTACATATACATTATAAGAAGAAGCGCCCTCGAATGGAGCCCACTTCAGGTAGGCAGACTCCTGCCAGCCTTTTGCCTCAGTAATCTGAATCACACCTGCAGGATTGTCAATATCACCACTTTCGCCCTGCTCTACTTTCTTTGCGAAACTGATTTTCAGAACAGAAGCATTGTACTCATCATTCTCTAAGCCTGATTTAGGTGCGATGATTGCCTTATCACCTTCGAACTTCACACTTGTCAAGTCTGCAGTATTATAATACTTCACATCACCCGACTTGGTGGTAACATACATCTGGTTCACCTTGCTGTTACGAGCCACGGCATGGGTAACCTTAAATGTCGATGTCTGTGCCAAAGCAGCACTCAAACTCATCAGGAGGAGTGCCAAAGTAAATACGATTTTCTTCATTTTGCGTTCCTCCTTTTTTATTTGATAATTACTTTCTTACCATTAATCATATAAACACCCTTAGACAAACCCTGGAGGGAAGAACCTACACACTGGCCCTGAAGGTTATAAACCTTACCTTGCAATGCTTTCTTTATGCCTTCTACCTGGCTGATGCCGGTAGTTTGATAAGTGAAAGAAAGGGTTACGAGCGACATGTCTGCCGGATCAGATGTATTATCTGAATACTGAAGAACAACATTGTCACCATCGAAGGTAATCTCTGAGACAGTCTTTTCTATGAGCTGACCATCAATCTTAACCGTCTGTTTGCTGCCGGCAAATACTGCCGTAGACAACATTCCAGCCAACAATAATAAATAAGCTTTTTTCATTTTAATGAATGTTTGTTAGATTAATTTTTTGGTTTGCTTTTGAATATTACAATGCAAAAGTAGTGAAAAAATAGCTATTATAAAACATCCTGGCGCATTTTTCTTACGCAAACGTTTTCATAAGTGTAAAATAGAATATTATAAAAAAGGGCATAAAAAAAAGACTGAATCCTGTTACGAAGATTCAGTCTCTTAAAGAAGTGGTACCACCAGGAATCGAACCGGGGACACAAGGATTTTCAGTCCTTTGCTCTACCAACTGAGCTATGGCACCAACTTTCACAAATCGCGATTTATCATTTGCGGGTGCAAAGGTAATACTTTTTTCTGGTTCCTGCAAATTTTTCGGGAAATTTCTTTCAAAAAAAGATAAAAAAGTCTATTTTTGTTGGTGTTGTCCATTATTTAATGTACCTTTGCAGCAGATTTCGGGATTTAGCGCAGTTGGTAGCGCACGTCGTTCGGGACGATGAGGTCGCTGGTTCGAGTCCAGTAATCCCGACTCACCTATAAAATCGGAGCTTATGAAGTTCAAAGACATTTTTTACCTTCAAAAGAAAGACCGACAAGCTCTCCTCACCCTGCTTGCCATTATGATTGTGTGTGTTTCTCTCACGTTCCTGATTCAGGAAAAGCAGGACGATGCTCCTGTGACTTCCCAACTAGACTCCACAAACAGCAATCAAGAGAAAGATGCAACATCTGCCAAAATCCATCACGCCTCCAAATCTCATCCTTTATACAGCAAAGAAGAAGGTATGGTGCACGAACTCTTCCCTTTTGATCCCAATACGGCTAGCGCTGAGGATTTCGAACGGCTGGGATTAGAAAGCTGGCAAGCCAGAAGCATCATCCGTTTCCGGGAGAAAGGCGGCATCTTCTCCCGCCCATCCGATTTCGCCCGGGTCTATGGCATCACCAAGAAAACCTACGAGGTGCTGTTGCCGTTTATCCAGATAGCCGACGATTACAAGCCTGCGGCTGATTTCTACGGAAAAGAAGGATATGGAAGAAGCGGAAGGCGCAATACACCTTATTATAATAACAAAAGAAACGATGATACCAAGGTTTATAGTTATCCACATAAGCTGAGAGCCAACGAGCATATCGAAATCAATGGCGCCGATACGACGCTGCTGATGAAGATTCCCGGTATAGGCAGTTACTATGCCAGCCGCATTGTAAGATACAGAGAACGGCTGGGAGGATTTGCATCTGCCCAACAGTTGGAAGAAATCGATGGATTGCCCGAATCTTCCATTGCCTATATCAAGATTGACGAGCAGCAAATCCGCAAGATGAATCTCAACAAGTTAACGCTCAACCAGCTCAAGAAACACCCCTATCTCAACTTCTATCAAGCCAAGGAAATCTGTGATTATCGCAGGCTGAAAGGTCCACTGCATAGTATAGAAGACCTCAAACTGCTGAAAGAATTCCCACCAGACGAAATAGAAAGGTTGAAGCCCTACATCTGTTTCTAGCTATCCGGCAAGACCTGCATATAAAAAGTAAGGGCAAAAGCATCGTACCCTATTGGCGTATGGTGCTTTTGCCCTTACAAGACTATATGTGAGGAACTAGATGATTCCAAACTGATGCAGGAAGATCAGGAAAATGCAGATTGGACAGATGAATCGGATGGTAAAGAGGAAGACAGGAAAAAGTTTTCCACTTACCGTATTCCAGTTGGTGAATTCATCACGCACAATCTTCTTTGGTACATACCAGCCCAGGAACAGGCAGGTGATGAACGAAGACAATGGCATCAGAAGCTGCGCTGTCAAATTATCACAGTTGGAGAGGAAATCCTTACCGAAGAAGCCCAATCCCTCTACCGCTCCCTGAGAAAGGGAACAGAATACTGCGATAATACCACAGACAATCGTCTCAACCCAGGCTCCCTTCGCACGACTTACCTTGCCCTCTTCATAAATAAAGGCGGTACCAATCTCGTGCATCGAGATGGTAGAGGTAAGAGCAGCCAGCACCAACAAGCCATAGAACAATACAGAGATGATGTAACTAACCACCGGCATATTGCCAAAAGCCTGCTGGAAAACATTAGGCAGGGTGATGAAGATAAGCGACGGACCACTATCCGGCTGAACTCCCACGGAAAAAGCTGCAGGGAAAATCATCAATCCAGCCAATACGGCGATGAGCGTATCAATGGTTACAATCTGAGAGGCTGATTTCAAGAGATTCGTCTGTCGGTTGAAGTAAGAAGCGTAGGTGCAAAGACATGCCGTACCCATACTCAGCGAGAAGAAAGCCTGTCCCAAAGCCTCGAGCAGCACATTCTCATCTACCTTGCTGAAATCCGGCTTCAGCAGGAACTCCACTCCCTTGATCGCTCCCGGCAATGAACAGGAAGCAATCACGATGATCACCAGCAGGATGAAAAGCAGCGGCATCAGAATCTTGGATGCCTTTTCGATACCATTACGCACACCACGAACCACCACCATGTGGGTGAGCAGGATAAAGCCTAATGCCCATAATACAGGACGAATCGGATCGGATGCGAAGGTCTGGAAATAGCTCTTCACATACTCCGGATCACCATGCACGCCACCGATGATACTTGCATAAAGATACTGCAAACACCAGCCTGCCACTACGGAATAAAATCCGAAGATGATCATGGAAGTGATGATGCCCATCAATCCCAAGGCACCCCACGCCTTGTGCTTACCCAGATTGGTATAAGCACGGGCTGCATTGGATGCAGAATGACGACCGATGATAAATTCGCTCAGCATACCCGGCAAACCCAGCAGAATGATGCAGACTAAATAAATCAGGATGAAGGCTGCGCCACCATTCTGACCAGTCATATATGGGAAACGCCAAATGTTTCCCAATCCTACGGCAGATCCCGCCGTGGCGAGAATAATGCCTAACTTGCTTCCGAAATTTCCTCTTGTTTCCATTATGTTTATGTTAAATGTGTAGGAATCTATGTTTATTGAAGAACTACACCTTATATTATATATACCTTAATATTATATATAGCTTATGTCCAAACTCCGATTATCACAAAACTTCAAACTGGTTTAAGAACACCAGCAAGATGAGGATAGGGCACACGAACTTAATCAGGAAGAAATAGATGCCAAAGAGGCGCCCCTTCAAGGTTCCCCAGTTGGTAAACTCATCCTTCAAAATCTTCTTTGGCACATACCATCCCAGGAACAGACAAGTAAGCAAGCCTGCCATTGGAAGGAAAACCTGTCCGGTGATGAAATCAAACCAATCGAAAAGCGTCTTGCCAAACCAGGAAAGCTTGTCGGTAGCTCCCAATGAGAACGAACAGAATGCACCAATGACGGCACAGGAGATGGTTACAATCCAAGCGCCCTTCTTACGGCCGATCTTCAACTCCTCGTAGAAGAACGAAGTATTCACCTCATGAAGCGACATCAGAGAGGTCAATGCTGCCACCGACAGAAGTACATAGAACAGCAGGGAGATGATCCATCCCAATACAGGAAGTGCCGCAAACGCCTTGTTGAAGACATTCGGCAAAGTGATGAAGATGAGCGATGGACCACTATCCGGCGAAATGCCTACAGAGAAGGCTGCAGGGAAAATCATCAGACCCGCCAATACAGCAACCAGCAAGTCGATGACTGAAATCTGCAATGCCGACTTAAAGAGATTGGTCTGGCGACTGAAATAAGATGCATAGGTACAGATGCAGCCCATACCGATACTCATGGAATAGAACGACTGTCCCAAGGCATTAAGGAACACATTGCGATCTACCTTTCCAAAATCAGGCTTGAGCAGAAACTCCACACCCTTGCCCGCATCAGGCAACAGGCAGGAAGCCACAACGATGATGAGCAGCAGGATGAAAAGCAGCGGCATCATCACCTTGGATGCCTTTTCGATACCGCCACGAACACCATGGATAATCACGAAATGACAAATCAGGAAAATAACCACCGTCCACAATACAGGACGGAACGGATCGGCAGCAAATTCCTGGAAATATCGAGCTACATAGTTGGCATCACCATGCAGTTCGCCAATAATGCTGGCATACACATACTGAAGGCACCAGCCCGAAACCACGGCATAATAACCCGTAATCAGGAAACCCGTGAGCACTTCCAGAAATCCCACCCACTTCCAGGCTGTGCCATTGGCAAGCTTTGTGTAGGCGCGAGCTGTATTGGAAGCACCATGGCGACCGATGATAAACTCCGAAATCATACAAGGGATGCCGAGCAAAAGCACGCTTCCGATGTACACCAAGATAAAGGCTGCGCCACCTTCCTGACCAGCCATATAGGGGAAGCGCCATACGTTACCCAAACCTACAGCGCCACCAGCGGTAGCAAGAATCATTCCCAACTTGCTACCAAAACTACCTCTATTTGAATCTGCCATTTCCTTTACTTTCTCCTTATTATTACTATATTATTTCTTTTTAAAACTTAGATTCTCCTTTATTATTTCACATCAAACTCACAGCGCTATTATATCTTTCTTAACGCTTCAGTTCTTTGATGCTGCAAAATTATAAAAAATAATCCAAATAAGCGTATAAATCGAAAGTAAATTATGCAAAATCTTAAATAATTATACAATTTCATAGCGAATCACGCCATTTATAGAATGGATTTGTCAAAAGATGCGAATTATAGAAGCGTTTGTCGCCTGTTACTTCGCGATCGATGAAATCCGGTTTCTCGTAAGCTTCGGTCTCGCTTTCCAGCTCTACCTCCGCCATCACCAAGCCTTCGTTGTCACCATAAAACTCATCCACCTCGAAGATATGATTACCGCTTTTCACGAGATAGCGGTGCTTATCAATCACACCTCCCTGACAAAGTTGCAGGAGATGCTGCGCCTCGTCCATGGTAATCTCCTTCTCAAACTCATAGCGGGTCATTCCGCCATTCACCGACTTACCCTTGATGGTAAGGTAAGCCTTGTCGTCTCGGGTGCGAACACGCACCGTAGCCCCTTCAGCCGGAATATATCCCTGCTGGATATGACTACTAGAAAAGGCGGCGCTTTTGTAAGCGTCGCCCTTCTTGACGAGGAATTTTCTTTCTATTTCCAATCCACTCATTTCTTACTCTTTTTATGCGATAGAAGTTTATTAAGCTATAGAAGCTGCATAGATGGCAAAGAGAGCACCCAGTGCTATCAAAGAGATGAAAATCCACTTTACTACTTTCTCGCCCTTGGCAGCCTGTTTCTTCTGATAAGCCTCATGCTTGGCTCTTCTTAAATCTTTATTTCCACTCATAGTTATCTTATTTTTAGGTTGTTATAATTCTATTGTTCGTCATCGGTAGTTGGGAATTCCATCAGGTATGCCTTGATGAAATCATCTATCTTGCCGTCCATCACGCCATCCACATCAGAGGTCTGATAGTTGGTACGATGGTCTTTCACACGACGATCGTCGAAGACATAGCTTCTAATCTGGCTTCCCCATTCTATCTTCTTCTTGCCAGCCTCTATCTTCGCCTTGGCTTCGAGGCGCTTCTTCATGGCGCGGTCGTAGAGTTGACTCTTCAAGAGCAACAATGCCTTGGCACGGTTCTTCGGCTGGTCGCGGGTCTCGGTGTTCTCGATGAGGATTTCTTCCTCCTCGCCCGTATCAGGATCTGTGTACCAATAACGCAGACGGACACCCGACTCCACCTTATTTACATTCTGACCACCGGCACCACTCGAACGGAAAGTATCCCAGGAGAGCTTGGCAGGATCTACATACACCTCGATGGTATCATCCACCAGCGGAGTAACAAAGACACTGGCAAAACTGGTCATTCGCTTGCCCTGAGCATTGAAAGGAGAAACACGCACCAGACGATGCACACCATTCTCGCTCTTCAGATAACCATAGGCAAACTCGCCGCCCTCGATGGTCATCGTCACGCTCTTGATACCAGCCTCATCGCCTTCCTGCATATCAGTGATGGTTACCTTGTAGCCATGAGCTTCAGCCCAGCGCATATACATACGCATCAGCATCTGAGCCCAATCCTGACTTTCCGTACCACCGGCACCGGAATTGATCTTGAGCACGCAGTCCATCGGATCTTCCTTCTGGCGAAGCATGTTCTTCAACTCCAGGTCTTCGATGGCCTTGATAGCCTTGCCGTAATCGGCATCCACCTCTTCCTCGGTCACCATTTCGTCCTTATAGAAATCGAAGGCGAGCTTCAATTCATCGGCATAAAGGCGCACGGTCTTATAGCCATCGAGCCATTTCTGGATGCTCTTCACCTTCTTCATCTGTTCCTGCGCATACTTTGGATCCTCCCAAAAGTCAGGAGCCTGGGTGCGGAGCTGCTCCTCCTCGAATTCTACTTTCTTCTGGTCGATATTGAGATAATGATGGAGAGCATCGGCTCTGTCCATCACATCTTTCAACTGGTCAGCTGTAATCATTAACTTTGAATTTTAAAGTAAAACCATTATTCCTCATACATCTTGTCAATCTCCGCCTTATAGTTCTTGTTGATGATAGGACGGCGAATCTTCAATGTATTGGTCAACTCTCCCGACTCCATAGAGAAATGGTGAGCCAGGAGGGTGATACGCTTGATCTGCTCATAATAAGCCAAGTGCTGCTGAAGAATCTGGATGCGGTCCATCAACATCTTCTGCACCTTCTCGTTGGCACACAGGTCCTCACGACAGGCGAAGGCGATATGATGCTCACGAGCCCAATCCTCTACGAGGCGGAACTCAGGTACAACGAGGGCTGATACGAACTTGCGCTGGTCGGCGATGACTGCCACCTGATCGATGAACTTATCCACCAGGAGCAAAGACTCCACCTGCTGCGGAGCGATATATTTACCATTCGAAGTCTTGAACAAATCCTTGATACGCTCGGTGAGGTAAAGCTCACCATCCTTCATATAGCCGGCATCACCGGTATGGAAGAATCCATCCTTATCGAAGGCCTTGGCATTGGTGGTATCGCGATGATAATATCCTGGAGTGATGGTAGGTCCCTTGAGGAGCACCTCGTTATCCTCACCGATCTTGACCTGAATGCAGGAGATAGGACGACCCACAGAACCCAGGCTGTGCTTCTTGTCGAGATGATCGCAAGATACGGTAGCAAGACTCTCTGTCAAGCCATAACCCACCACCATATTGATACCGATGGCATGTACGAATTCCTCCACCTCAGGACTTACGTAAGCGCCTGCCGTAGGGAAGATATTAGGATTATCCAAGCCCAACTGCTTGCGCACGATGCTCAGGATAGTCTTGTTGACAATCTTATATTCCAGCTCCAAAGCCAAAGGAGGGCGCTTGCAGTTGGCAATATACTCGATATTGCGCTTCCTACCCACTGCCAGAGCATGGTAGAAAAGCTTCTTCTGAATAGGACCGGCATCATCCATCTTAGCCTTCACGGCGATATACACCTTCTCCCAGAAACGTGGTACGCTACTCATACAGGTAGGATGCATCTCGCGCATACTTTCCTGAATTTCCTGTGGATAGGTATTGATGATGAGCTGGGCACCCTCACTCAAGCAGAGATATGCCCATCCACGCTCAAAGATATGGGTGAATGGAAGGAAATCTATGACACGATCCTTCTCGGTAACAGGAATGCACTCATTGTTTGCCTTCAAAGCAGCTGAATACTGACTATAGGTCAGCATAACGCCCTTGCTATCACCGGTAGTTCCACTGGTATAGAGGATGTTGGCCAAATCATCCATACTTGCCTGCTTGTAGAGTTCCTCCACTTCGGTCTGACGTGGAAGATTCTCACCCAACTTCAGAAAGTCCTTGAAATAGAGGGCTGCAGGATCGTGTGTACTGATGCGTACACTGGAATCGAAGATGATGATGCGCTCCAGGGATGGGCAGAGGGCAAAGATACGATGTGCCTTGTCATACTGCTCCTGTTCGCCAACGAAGAGAAAGCGAATCTGGGCATCATTAATCATATATTGAATCTGCTGCTCACTGCTGTTGGCATAGAAAGGAACGGAGATTACTCTGATACCATATGCACCAAAATCGGTGTACAGATAATGCACACAGTTCTGTGAGAAGACAGCGATTTTGTCTTGTGGTTTAGCCCCAAGATTGAGGAGGGCATTGCTCACTTGTTTCACTCTTAGGGAAAACTGATTGAATGAAACCGTTTGCCACTGGTCACTACCAAACTTCCTGAAGGTAAGCGCAGGCTTATCTCCCCACTTCTTAGCAAGGTCATGAACCAGAACCGAAAGATGACTATTAATTTGCATAAGCTTAGTATTATAATATTGGTGCAAAGATAATAGAAATTGTTAAGAACACAAAATAAAATGTTGGTTTTTCCACTTTATATGCTCTTTTTTTCGTAACTTTGTCCCCAAAACATTAAAAAGAGAGATTATGATGACACAGGAACAATATGTTAGCGATGCGGTGCAACTGCTCAAAAAGCTGATTGCCACTCCATCGGTAAGCCGCAACGAAAAAGATGCTACCGACATCATGGAGCAGACCATCCGCAGCTATGGTTTCGAACCGCAGCGCGAGGCAAACAACCTCTGGATTATCGACCCTCACTACGATGAGAGCCGTCCTACCTTGCTGCTCAATGCCCATATCGACACCGTGAAGCCCGTGGCTTCGTGGAGTCGCAATCCTTTTTCTCCAGATGTAGAAGATGGCGTGCTTTATGGACTGGGTAGTAACGACTGCGGTGGCGGATTGTGTTCCCTTCTCCAGATTTTCCGAATGCTGACGGAGAAGCCGCAGAACTACAACCTGATTTATCTGGCTTCCGCCGAAGAAGAGGTTTCGGGAAAGGATGGCATCACACGTGCCCTACCCTTGCTTCCACACATCGATCTTGCCATTGTGGGAGAACCTACAGGCATGAACCCTGCCGTAGCCGAAAAGGGACTGATGGTGCTGGATGTTATTGCTCATGGCAAGAGTGGCCATGCGGCAAGAAACGAAGGAGTGAATGCGATCTACGAGGCACTGGATGACATGCGCTGGATTCGTGATTACAAATTCGAGAAGGTAAGCGAATTTCTGGGTCCTACCAAGATGACGCTCACCGTGGTGAATGCCGGAACCCAGCATAATGTGATTCCGGATAAGTGCACGATGCTTGTGGATATCCGAACCAACGAGTTTTACGACAACGAGGAGGTTTACGAGTTTATCCGCCAGCACCTCAAGAGCGAGGTAAAGGCACACAGTTTCCGTCTGAAGTCATCCCGTATCGACCCGGAGCATCCTCTTATCAGGAAATGTGTAGCTATGGGTATGAAACCATTCGGCAGTCCTACCCTCAGCGATCAGGCATTGATGCATTTCCCTTCCTTCAAGCTGGGGCCGGGCGAATCTTCCCGCTCCCATTCTGCCAACGAGTTTATCCGCATCAGCGAAATACGCGATGCCATTGCAAAATACGAAACCCTCTTAGATGGCGCTGCCATCTAAGAGGGTTTCCTCTATCTGCCTATACAGTTAACCTTGATAATTCCTGTATTTTATCTTCCCAGCCAAGCCTCAGGATTGAGTTTTGCAGTCTCCTTGCAAAGCTGGAACTGTAGGATGTTATCAGAGCCTACACTACCCAAAGCCTGACGGGTACTAACCTTCTGACCCTTATGTACGCTGACAGATTTCAGGTTGCAATATACCGAGATGTAGGCACCATGGCGAACCAGGACATTCCACATACCACCATATCCGAAGACGGCACTCACCTCACCATCGTAGATGCTGCGAGCCACACAACCCGGCTTACCCTGGATGTTGATACCCTTGTTATCAAGCCTAACACCCTTCAAACCCTGCACGTTATACTGACCGAAATGGCTCACGATGCGATAACCGCCGCTGATAGGCATAGGCAATCTGCCACGGTTTGCCTCGAATCCACCACTCAACATTCTATCTACCGAACTCAAGGTTGACGCTTCCTGCGCCTCCTTCTTGGCAGCAGCAATCTCACGGACCTGACGCTCCTCATCCGCCTTGGCTTTCAGCTCAGCAGCCTTGCGGTCAGCTTCCGCCTTCTTAGCCGCCTGTTCGGCAGCAGCTTCACGAGCCGCCTGTTCTGCGGCAGCACGCTGGGCAGCTTCGGCAGCAGCACGGGCCTTAGCCTGCGCCTTTGCTTTAGCCTTCGCCTCAGCCTGGGCAGCGGCTTCTTCCTGCGCCTTTCTAGCAGCCTCGGCAGCAGCACGAGCCTCCTCGGCAGCCTTTCTTCTTGCAGCCTCTGCAGCTGCCTCACGAGCCTTAGCTTCAGCAATACGACGGGCATTCTCCCTTGCAGCTGCCTCAGCAGCAGCTTTCTTACGCGCCAGTTCCTCAGCACGCTTCTTGGCAGCAGCGGCTGCTGCAGCCTTGCGCTTAGCCTCGGCAGCAGCACGGGCACGAGCCTTGGCTACTTCCTGCTGGATCAGACGGTCGATCTGAGCATTGATGGCTGCATCCTTCTGGCGCTGGTCGGCGATGACTGCCTGAATGGTCTTCTGCTGCTTCTGCAGTCCGTGTACCATCTCCTGCTGCTGGGTCTGCTTGCCTTCGAGCACGGTCTTCTCCTGCTTGCCCTTATATAATAAGGTATTCTTATGCCCCTTTACATTCTGCAACTGCTTGTGCTTATCGTTCACCTGCTGCTGCTTAGCCTTTACAGCCTCGCCCTGCACCTTCTGATAAGAAGAGTACTGGCGGATGAACGAGAGACGGCGGTACATCTGGGTCAGGTTCTTGGCACTGAAGATAAACATCAGCTTGTCCTGCACCGTATGATGCCGGCTCATATATCGCATAGAACGGATATACTTGTTCTTTCTATCCTGCAACTGCTGCTGAAGAGTCTTCAGCTGCGCCTGCAGGATACCGATGTTTCCATTAATATGATGAATATCCTTCTCGATACCTTCAATCTTCTTCTGACTCTGGTCTATTTCGCCATTCAGCGTCATCAGGTCTTCCAGGCGCTTCTTCACGTCAGCCTTGTTCTTGCGCAAAGCCTGCTCCTGCTCCCTGATTCTTCGCTGGATATCGGCACGCTGCCCCTGCAATCCTCTGATAGAAGCATTGCTATAGGTAGCAGCACGGCGTTCTGCCTTGGTAGGTGCCTTGGCACGGCGAGCCGCCGGTTTTCTTTGAGCCTGATGTTTACGATTGGCAACAGCGGTTTTCTTCACCGGCTTCTTATGCTCCGTTTTCTGCGCATAGGGAGCAAGCGAGAACATGATTGCCAATAGGAAAAATATAATTCGCTTCATTATTCAATACATGATTTCATTGTTTTCTTTCGCGGCAAGCACTACATACTCATCAGTTTGCCGAGTACATCCTCTGGAGCCACCTTCTTGTACTTGTCAGACACTTCGGTCTGTGCCTCCCATTTACTGTCGGTCTTCACGCTCTTCATATCGATGTTGATCTTCACTACCTGAGGCTTGTTGTTCACCATAGCAGAGAGCGTAAGATTCTGGGTAGCCGGGAACATCTTCACGCCCACGCTCTTGAAATTGCTGTATTTCAGATTGAGCTTGGCTGCGCTGGTGCTTCTGTCCTGATAAACCACATTGGCCTCGGTGATTCTGCCCGAATTACGGTTGGCTGTCCAGGTATAGTTCAGTTTGCCATATTGCAGAGCTACAGGCACATTCTCTCCTACAGCATCCAGGTTGGCAGAGAACTTCTTCAGGTCTGCATCTGTCACCTTCTTGGTTCCAGGCACGAGCAACTGGTTCCAGAAGAGTGCCTGGAGAGAATAGAAGCTCACACCCTGCTTCTTCAGGAAATCCACCTGGGTATAATCTGCCTTGATGTATTCTTTGTGAAGGCGGTCGATGATCAGCACATAGTTAGGGGTGAATTCCAGTCTTCCCACTTCTGTACCCAGGATAGGGATGAAGAGCTGGATGCGGATTACCTCATCCTTGCGCATACTCAACTTGCCCGGCACGGTGATGTCCTTATCTGCAGCCTGCAGATTGAAATTCATATTGCCCACAATATTATTGGTATAAACCTGATTATCCGATACTTTCTGGACAAAAGCCAGATTCTTGAGCGCAGCCGACTGATCAGCCTTTGTCTCGGTCTTCTTATCATTGGCATTCACCTTTCCAGCTCCTTCCATCTTCTTGGTAGTGCCGCAGGAAGCCATCAGCAGGAGTGCCGCAGCAGCTACTGCCATATTCATCTTCTTCATATTCATTACTTCTTTTTACCTTTCTTATTCTTTTTACCCGCAGACTTGCCTGCCACTTTCGATTTCTTGAGCTCAGCAGCTGCAGGGTTCTTCTTTCGTTGGAATTCTTCCTCGGAAATATATTGCTTATTTTCTATCTTCCATTTCAGGATCTCGGTCTGATGGTCGTCATCCAAGGCCTGCTTCCAGTAGCCGACAGCCTCATTCACCATACCGTTCATGGCGTAAATATCGCCGGCGTGCTCCCATACCGTACTGTTATTCTCGGTAGAATCCCGGTTCTTGAGAGCCGCATCGATGTAGGTCTTGGCATCTACATAACGCTCTTCCATAAACAGAATCCAGGCGTAGGTATCAAGATAGGTACCATTGTTCGGTTCCAGCTTGATGGTCTTGTAGCTCATCGCCTCAGCCTTGTGCAGGTCCTTGCCTTCCTCGCTCAGATAGTAGGCGTAGTTGTTGAGCGCCATTACGTTGTCGGCTTTCCACTGCAGACAGGAATCATAGGCAGCAAAGGCTGCATCCTTCTGATTCTTCTGATGCAGGATGTCGCCCATCACGGCATAGAGATCAGAAACCAGGTCGTTGGCAGAGAGTTTATTCACCTGAGCTACACCCAGCCGGAACTCATTGAGTGCCGCATCTTCGTCCTTATTCTGATAGTAAGCCATACCTCCGAAATAATAGAAGATCATCTCTTCCGGATTGTATTCGTGGGCAGCCTTCGCCTGCTCGATCACCTCATGATATTTCTTCTGATTCCAGAGCAGCTGAATGGTCTGGATGCGCGCATTGGCATTGTCTGGAGCGATATCAAGCACCTTTTTGAAGGCTGAAATCACAGAGTCGGTCGGCATCTTCTTCAAACTCATATAGGCGGCACGCACCTCGGCTATCTCTGAAGACGGCTGTGGCACATTGAGCACCTTATCGAAGAGGGCGATGACCTTAGTAGAGTCGCCGCCTTCGGTTTCATTGTTCTGGATGAAGGAACGGAACATCATGATCTTGGTCTGGGTATCCGTCTTCTGACTCATCAGAATCTTATCGAGCATGCCATTCGCCAGATCCGCCTGCCTGGTGGCATTGTAATAATCATATAGCGACATCTGGGCATAGGAATTATCCGGCTCTTCCTTCAGCACATCGGTGAAGTACTTGAACGCTTCCTTCTGACGGTCGTGCTGCATCAGCCAGTTGCCCAGCATGGTTTTATACTGCATATCCAGAGGATGCTGTTCTACAAGCGACTTCAGTTCGTTATAGGCAGCCTTCTTATCATCCATCATCTCATGGATACGCATCTTGGTGAGTGTAAACTGCTCGCTCTCACCTTCTTCGGTCTCCAGACGGCTGACGGTATTGAGCATCATCTTGAAGTTCTTCTGCTGCTGATAGAGCTGCGCCAACACGCGGAGCACATCCGTATTGCTATGGTTCTTGGCATAGACAGCCTCGTAGGCATTGATGGCATCCTCGTATTTTCCCTTGCTGATATAGTATTGGGCGAGTCGCTCTGCAAAAATCAGGTTCTCAGGCTCCTGCTCTATCGCCTTCTGCAATCGCAGAAGACCCAGCGAATCCTGCTTCATCTCGGTCAAATAGAGAGACAGATAATAATTTGCCGTTGCCGAGTTAGGATCGATGTTCTGGGCGTGTTCGTAGAGATCGAAGGCGGCAGAATAGTTGCCAGCTGCATGCTGGCGAGCTGCCTCGGTCAAGAAGTAATCATATCGCTTACGGTTGTTTGGAGAAAGCGAATCCACCCTTACAGTCTGCTGTTGCTGACCAACAGGCTGCACCTTCTTTTTTCGGGCGAGCGAAGGCAAGGCTATGGCGCCGATGAGCACCACAGTCACCCAGACTCCCATATTTCTTAAATCTATCTTCACTATCAAATCTTATCTAAAAATCCTTATCTTATTTTACGCCGGTATGACCATAACCGCCAGCACCACGCTCAGTTTCATCCAGCTCCTCCACCTCAATGAAGTCGCACTGTTCGTGCTTGGCAAGCACCATTTGTGCGATGCGCTCGCCATCATTGACAACGAAGTCTTGCTGTGAGAAGTTGATGAGCAGCACCATGATCTCGCCACGGTAATCGGCATCGATGGTACCCGGAGTATTGAGCACGGTGATGCCATGCTTCAGAGCGAGACCGCTGCGAGGTCTTATCTGCGCTTCATAACCAGCCGGCAATGCCATGAAAAGCCCCGTAGGAACGAGTCGGCGCTCCATAGGATGAAGCACAATAGCCTCATCGATATTAGCACGCAAATCCATGCCCGCACTCTGAGGTGTGGCAAACGCAGGGAGAGGCTGATGCCCCTTATTGATAATCTGTACTTTCAGCATAATTTTCTATTTATATCTTTGCATTTCTGCTTGTTATCTACTTCTGTTTTCTATTAGTCTGCAAAAATACTGTTTTTTAGTCGAATAATCGCATATTGAGAGTGAAAATGACATAAATTTATCCTTTTTTATAGAATATTCCTCTTCTGAAAGACTGGCAGCCCCTATATTATAAGGTGTTGCCAACAAATAAAATCGCAAAAACAGCACTTTTCAGGAACGTATTCCCCAAAAGTATTGTTTTTCTTGGATTCAAATCCAAAAAAGTGTTGTTTTTTTTGGAATTAAAAAGAAAAAAGCGTATTTTTGCAAACGATATTAATACAAATAAGGTATGATTGAGCGCATTTTAGAGACAACAATACAAGAAAGACTATGGCAAGGAAAAGCCATCATACTCTTTGGAGCACGACAAGTAGGCAAAACCACCATGCTGAAAAAAATGCTCCAAGGCCGTGATGACGTTTTGTGGCTGAATGGAGATGAGCAAGATGTACGCAACTTGTTTGAAAATGCGTCTTCCACCCTGCTCAACACGATTATAGGGAAAAAGAAAATAGTAGTCATCGATGAGGCGCAACGAATTACCAACATTGGTTTGGGCATCAAATTGATTACAGACAACATATCGGATGTGCAAGTTATAGCAACAGGCAGTTCATCCTTCGATTTGTCAAACAAGATAAACGAGCCACTCACGGGCAGGAAATTGGAATATTGGATGTACCCGCTCTCCTTTGGCGAGCTTGTGGAGCACAATGGATTGTTGGATGAGAAAAGGCTCTTGCCACACCGCTTGATTTATGGAAGTTACCCAGACGTCATCAACAATGCCGGTGACGAAAGAATGGTATTAAGCGAATTGGCAAATAGCTATCTTTACAAAGACATCTTGATGTTTGACAAGATCAAGAAGAGCGACAAACTGGTAAAACTACTTCAGGCTTTGGCCTTTCAGATGGGTTCAGAGGTGTCATACAATGAACTGGCACAGACCTGTGGTCTCGATCCCAAAACAGTAGAGAACTACGTTTCGCTTTTAGAGCAATCGTATATCGTTTTCAGACTAGGTTCTTTTAGCAGGAATCTGCGCAATGAACTTAAGTTTGCCCGCAAGATATATTTCTGGGATTGTGGTATTCGCAATGCTGTGATAGGAAACTATCAGATGATAGAGAATCGCATGGACACGGGTGCTTTGTTCGAGAACTACATAGTGGCAGAAAGACTGAAGAAGCTTCATTATGAGAAGTCTTACGCAAAGAGCTATTTCTGGCGTTCAAAGACCAAGCAAGAGATTGATTACATTGAGGATATTGACGGTCAACTTTCGGCTGTGGAATTCAAGTGGAACCCTAAGCGAAAGGCTGCATTGCCTTTGTCCTTTTCACGTTCATACCCCGACGTTGATTTCAAGGTTGTAACAAGAGAGAATTATGAAAGTTTCTTGTTGTAAGATTTTTCAGCCACGAAAGGACCTGAGCGTATTCGTGGCTGAATTATTTACAAACCAATTCTCCAAGTGAGAGACAAAGCTATAAGAGGGACTTACTCTTCATTGTACAAATCCTCATACAAGAAACGACACAACGCATCGAATTTAGGAAATGCTGGCAAAATATTCTCATCTACATTATCGTCCCTAATAATTAAAACCATTTCAGCTTTGTCAGAGAGAGGAAACTGTGGATAATGCGACTTCATCCATTTTAAATATGGAACCATAGCACGAAACATTTCAAACATCAACAAAGTCACAGCCTCTCGTGACAATTCTCCTTCGCAAAAAACCTTGTTATACAAAATATCATTCTCCATATTAACAGCAGCATATTCGAGGATATCAAGAAAAGCGTCTTTAGCAAACAAGTTGACTATTGCGTCCGCCATTTCCGCTTTGTCAAACAGATCACCATATTTAATCCTATGATGCGCAATCAGTAAAGCAAAAATTAAAAGTTTATTACAATCAAGCAACTCCAATTCAGAGGCAGCTCCCAAAATGTCTATTAACAAGATTTCATTGTCAATATCGAGATTATCTGGCAATTCTCTACTTCTTGTTACTTCTGACACAATATCCATCATTACCATATACCTATCTTCATCTCCTGATTGACGATAACAGTACAGAAGATCTATTAAATTTTGCTCATCTTGCTTTTTACTAGAATTTACTGCTTCAGCAAGCATCTTCTTTAATTCATCAATAGTCATAATATTTAATTTTGTAAAGAATCTAACACTAACATTTCTTATTCCATATTACGTAATTTATTACAAAGCAATTCGTATGCAGGATTATAAAAATGAGAAATATCTGGCACCTCATAATTAATCTTCTTCCACCAAAACTCAACGGCACGCCGTGCTTCATACAGTCGTCCTGATTCTATGCAATAATTTGCCACATCAAATATAGCATAAGACTCCAAGTCGCCGTAGTCTTTATCTACTACATTTTGGAAAAGATTTTCAGCTTCTTCTATCTTACCTACAGAAAAGGCGTAAGAGCAAGGCATATAGTTCTCCATAAACTCAGATATTACCTCATCAGCATTATCGTTACATTGGTTACATATTTGCTCTACCTGTTCAAAATCATATACAGACAAATAGATATTGACTTTCACAAATTGGAGTTTTCTTAATTCCTTAGAACACAAAGTTTTATCCCATGTCTTTTCCGCATTGCTGATGAAATTTATTGCACTTGCCACACAGCCAAACCGTTGTAAACTATGGGCAAAAATCACACTCGCTCTAGCCTCCATCACCTTATCTCCTATTTGCACGAAATACCCAATAGCGAGATTCGACATACATATTGCTGCCTCAGTAAGACAGAATGACTTAGATTCCATAAGATATCTAGAAAGGGTCAAGGCATGATACCCATATTCGTTTATGTGTTCATCTTTTACCTCTTCATTCTGAAGATAAAACTCGAGTGGTCGTCTAATATTTTCTCGTATTTCAGCATATTCCTCACCTTTCTTTTCGAGGTCATACATAAGCAACCAAGCAAGAGCATACAATGCTATCATCAATTTTGAAGGTGTCTCAACATTCTGTTTCTGTTTAGCAGCACCAATATTCGACAATGCCACAATTAAAGCTTTGTCACTAACTTTGTTTTGATGCATTGTACATACAATTTCCCTCCAATAAAACTCTTCGGCTTTATCAAACAAAGATAGTCCCCAACAAAATTCTGCAGTATCATGGCTTGCCCTTTGAGCAAGGTCATAATTATTTGCATTTAGTGCCCATTGGATACTATTCTCATACATTGTCAATATTTCCTCTCTATTACGATATTCTTTTTCACTCCGCAGCATATACATCTCACAACTATATGCCAAGAATCTGGTAGCCAATGCCTTGGCGGACAAGTTATCTATGTTCGACAAAACTTTACAAACAGCTTCAAATTTGAATATTGCAGTATCAATAATTCCTTTGTGAAAAGCAACCATAGCCTGAGAAAAATCTTCAATTATCTCTTTTTCCTCATCACCTATGTAACAACACATTTCTACAACTTCTGGATAATTATCAAAAGAATCTTCTTGACCATCGGCGTCCTCAATTTCTATATCTTGCATTGTATCATTATTGTGTATATTTGCATTCTTTTCAAGGATTTCTAGAGTCTTTCTATATTCAGATAAAATAGGTGCATCCGCTTCATCTGCATTTTTTTCTAATATCGACAATGCTTTCCTTACTTCCCAAATGCACTCTTCGGCTTTTTGGGTATTTGTATAATGTGCTAATGCATGATTATAATACAAGAAAACAACAGTTGGAAGACGAACTAAACTTTCATCTTCCAATGTCTCTATTCTACTAATGGCTTCTGCCAACCTTTTCTCCGCATATTCATACATTCCTAATTTCCACAAAGCTTGTCCCAAGAAAGCGTATTGCTCCATTTCTTGTTGAGCACAATTATTCTCAAAAGCAATTGCTATAGCCTCATTGTAATTCTCTATTGCAAGTTCCGTCTCATGCATCAAAAGATTTACTTTTGCTAAATTACCATACCATTCAACAGTTTCTATGGGATTCGCTTCAGCTAGTCCCAACATTTCCTCTGCAATTTTCAAGGCGTACTCATATTTTTCGCAATCATAGTAAGCTCTGAACAAGAGTGTATTCATACGTTTTTTATCGCATTTCAGTTCTTTACGCTTTGCCATAAGCTGACTTGCTTTTTGCAGAATTGTTAGAGCTTGAGCACATTCTCCTTTTCTCAACAATTCCTCACCAACAACAGACATTTCCCTAATTGCATGATAGTTATCCTCCCCATAGATTTTCTTATAAATATCCAATGCTTTATTGGAATATTCAAGAGCTTTGTCTATATCGTTAAACATTAGCGACAATCCTATATTATGACACTGAACTGCAACATCTTCATCATTGCGCCCATTTAGCATTGTATACATCTCTAGACTTCGACGGTTCATTTCCATACTCTTTTCTCGGTCTCGATAGTTCAATGCAGAAGCATAATTAGCGTAAGCTACAGCAAGTTCCTCATGCGGAAGTCCCTGATATTTATTTTGGCGTTCTTCCAATACTGCCCCCATAATTTTAAGGGCATTATTGAGATATTTCTCTTCTTGAGTCTGCTCATACAATTGTAGAAAAAGCTCGCCAATATTTGCCACAACAAAGCTATCCATCGTGACATTATCATCCAAAAGCGTAAGATATATTTTAAAAGAATCGGCAAAAGCATCGTTGAAGGCACAAGAAAAAGCAATACCTTTATCTATCCTCTCGACTAGCTCTTTATTTTCTGGGGCATTAGCAAACATCTTCCTTAATGCTTTCAGTAGCCTTAGTGCAATATCAGGACGATGCAGAGACTCTGCAAAGATGTGAGAAATACTGACTAACTTGCTGCATAGGTACATACCTGATGTAATCTTTACCATTTCGTCAAGTTCGGGATCATCCGATGACTCAATAGCAAAGGATAAATATCCTAAGACATCGTATCTTTCAGGAAAGTCCTTAATAAGAGTTCCCCAATAGCGTACCAGCTTTCCAATTCGTCCAAACTCAGTAAAATAATCTATAGCCTTTATAGAAATCAAGGACAAGTAAAGATTATCATTATCTTCAAGAGCATAATATTGGTAAGCCATTTCTCCCACACTTTCACTTGATTCTTGCACTTCCATATATTCCGCCAGGCGTTTACGAGTAATAAACACATAGTCAGAATCATTCAAGAAAATATACTCAACTGCGGTTCTAATCAAGCCGTGAGCTAGACATATACGTCCATTTCGAGAAGCCAGTATCATCTTATTCATACAAAGTATTTCTGATACTGCCAAACGCGAGCTACCGGTAACTCCGATAATATCGTCTTCTTTTAAACCTGCTTCTGACACACAGACTAACACCATTATTTCACAAAGCAAATTTTGTTTTTTGTCTCTGCCAAGCAGTCGCTTTTGATTTTCAAATACTTTTTCAAAAAACAGATTTACAGTGTTGCATTCTAACAATCGCTTTATAAAATCGTTCAAAGTCTTAAAATCACCATATCTTCTTATCTCATCCAATACGATTTTGAAGAGTAGCGTATTGTCTATCAGAGGAATATTGCGTCCCAACAACTGGCGTTGTTCTACTGTAAGAACTTTGCGGAATTCAGAAAAGTATTTTTCTGCTAACTCAACACGAGCATCTAGCAACAGTTTTTTGACAGCGATTTTTTCCCATTTATCAATTCCCATATCCTCAAGAATGTCATAAGTCGATGTCGAGACTATGAATTTCACATTCTCAGGCATCATATTTATCCAACTCCAATCACAATTCCCCACACTATCAATTTGCTCAACACCATCTATAATTATTATCAAAGGTTTGTCTAACTGAATATGACTTATGGTTTCAGTCCACTTCTGCTTATTTTCCAGTCCTAGAATATCCTCGCTCAATCCTAAAAGATGTATAATTCCACCACATATTCTATTCGTCATATCTGTAAAAGTAGAATGATGCTCCTCATTACCAGCAAAGAACAGAACTAAGTTGAATTGACTATTTTGTTCTAGCTCTAAGGACAATCTTGACAACAAGGCAGACTTACCCATACCTGATTCCCCCGTTACTATAATGCCCTTACTTGTAGAAGTATCTATAAAATCCTTTAATCTAGCCAATACAGTTTCTTGTCCAACAAAGTTTCTGGCTTTTTCCACAGCAAACGAGTGTTGTCCTGCTCGTATTGCACTCCAACTATCATTATCGTCAGCAGGAAACAACTCATCCAAGAGTCTTTCAAAGTCTTGAATGACTGTTTCTTTCAATTCGTCCAAGTTATAATAAGTATGGACTGGATATTTTTTTTGCTTAAGAATTTCATTTCTAAGTATTTTCTGCCTAGAATCTATCTCCTCATCGTCCTCGGATTTTTTTATATAAAATGACGCATGTACACTATCCCGACGATGGAGGACGCCATATAGAATTTCTATCTCTGTCATACTCTTGCCATCATAGATGTCGCTTATTACATCTTCGTATTTTTCAGGTATGAATTTGCGCCATTCGTTCTTCTCTGATTTCGGAATCCATCCATATCTATTTCCTAATAAACCAATAAAAAAAGGATGGGATTTGTCAATCTCTTCCAAACAGATTTCCACCACCTTACTCATTTTGGACTCTTCTTCTGTTATTCCCCATCGGAGATCTATCACAGTAAGGGAGACCTTACGTTTGGCCGCTTTTTGTGTAAGTACAGGGAAGACCCTTGACACAAGTTCGTCTCGTTCCGCAGACATATCTTGGAATGTAGAAGAAACAAACACTCTAATATTTCTATCTATATATTTCATATTACTATTATACGTGCGCCAATATTAATTATCTTTTATAATTTTAAAACCAAGCTTCATTATCAACTTAAGCGTTTCCTGAGACGTGTTGCGATCATATTCCTTTTCTGTCTCGTTCAATTCATCATATGGAACAAGACAAGGATGATGTTTCCCTGCATCATCACGCAGTTCTCCATACGTCCATCCATCATTCATACGTCCTTTCGACCAAACTTCATGTACATTTTTTGCAATTTTCTCAGCCAGAAGAGTTAATTCTTCTGGCAGTACTACATCCTTCGTGTCAATAGGTTGTGGTATATAATTATCTTTGTTCGTTATCATATTTCTTGGTAATTTTGACAGTTTTGCAATTACACTTATCTTAAATTCTTATTTAGTTTTCACCTTCATCCTCTTTTTGGAACAAATGCCTATATCCCGCCAAGATTTCCGAAGACATTTCCCAAACACATTCATCACTACAAGAATTGCAAGATATCACACCTTGATAAGCATTTTCTGCTAAATTAGAGTATTTTAAAATAATCGTATTATTAGATATCGTTTTCTCTAACACCGACGAATAATAGCCTAATGCCTTATCGAACACTCCGTTTTCTATGCAATAATCCGCAAAATGCAGCTGCGCCAGCAACTTATCCCTACCTTCTGGCATGTTATCAACATCCCATTGTAATTCTAATGTTGCAGCATCGAAGACATCACTTGCCATAGAGAGGTTTCCTTTTGGACGGCAAGTTGCAACCCACTCTATAAATTTTGTTCTTCCATCGGAATCTGTATGTTGTATTAATATTTTCATAAAAAAAACACTCACTTAGGAGCTTAATGAATTAAAGGACTCGGTATGGGAACATAGAGAGCACTATTTATTCTTTGAAAAAGAGCACATCAAATTGGAAATAACGTTACCATTTACAGACCATATAAAAGAATAATCCCTAGATGGCGCTTTTCGTGAAATCAATCAAAAATATCATATTTCAGTTCATTCACAACAAAAATAGTTTAATTTACTTTGTTATTTTCACATTCTTTATCTTTTTACTTTCTCTGCAGAATCACCATGAATGGACCATTCTTCGCCTCCATCATCATGCGCTGAACTCTCATAGTCAGACCACAGCCAATGACGTTTGCCATTTCCGTCAACAACGTACCTTTCTCCACTAGAGTCTGTAAACACAGAACCATGATTGTCATTCCATGTATCATTATAGCTTGATGAACCACAGCCTCCTCCACAAGAACTTCCAGACGAACAAGAAGAGCTACTACCAGAACTAAATATTTCAGAAACAACGTTTCTAAAATCTAGAATAACGTATATTACTCCACAAACAAGTCCTATGTTGAATCCCCATTTTGCTGCTCTCCATATAGTCTCAGACTCTATGATTCTGAACATCCACAATATGACGCATACCATCAAAGTAAGAATCCAGACGCCTAATCCTGCAGCCAAAATACGACCGATAAATTCAAAAGCAAAGAAGCCCGCAGTGAGCCCAAATACTATTATAAACAGCCACTTGACGCATGCCCAAAAACTTCCATCAAAAGAAAAGAGCCAGCCCCAAAAGCTCCAGGAAGTAGATTTGCCTTGTTCTACATTTGCTTTGCTTGGGACAATGTAGTTCTTATTGACGTACCCTTCTCCTTCATTCCATAAAATTTTTGCCCAATCTCCTTCAAATGCATTCACCTCTATTTCTGTTTGATAAGACAATGTCGCAACAACATTACTGTTAACGCTTGGTTGCGACCTAACATTAAGCCCATGCTTTGAATTCACGATGTAGTTATTGGCAAGTCCCGTCAAACTACAAATAACAAAAGAAATGATTAAAATAAGATGTTTCATACTATGATTTGATTGCTAAAAATTGGATTTCAGAATTAGAACCTTTCCGTCATCTTTATAATCCACGGAATATACTTAGAGAACTCTCTATCCAACTCTTTAATACTTCCCAAGTCATCAAATGGACGAATATCGTGATGGATAAACAGTTTTTTATTCTTCGCCAGTTCTTCTTCAAAGATACCTTGAACAGAATACCTGTCCTCTTCTTCCCTAGCCTTCCGGAAACCCATCAGTAACTTTTCCACATTCCAACGGTTGTGCTCCACCCTTGCCATTTCCTCAATTTCTTCTGGTGTAAGCATATCGGTATCATGACTGGCATCATTTGGCGCCAACCCTCTCATTGCACGGAGTGATGCTTGCTTTGTACGGATTGAATAAGAGTTGTACAGGTTAGACCACCTCAAAGCCACTGACAAATTCTTGCTTCGCCAATATTTCTCCGCTTTTTGCCAAATCTGCTTTGACGGCATGGCATCCAAAGACTCCAAACTTGTAAACTTATATAAATCATAATCAGCTGTTTCATAGAGATAATTAATCAACTTGGCACGTTTCAGTGATTTCTCATCAGCGTGATAAGCGGTTTCTATCATTCCAAAAGGATAAATGTTGGCATATCGGGCTTTACGAGTCTGCTTATAGAGCTGATGGTCTTTCACGTATGCATACTGAAATTTCTTGTTGTCTTCTTCTCGCAGTTTAGATACGAAAATATCAGAATGATCCTGTCGGATAAATACAGGGATGCCTTGGTCGTAAATTTCATCTGGCATATTCATACCCATCACAAAGTTACTGCGCTGATTCTTCATTGTAAGGAAAACAGAGAGATATTGACCATCCTTGTCCAATGCCCATTTTTTGAGTTCATTCTGAACATCCCCAGAGAACACATTACCCTTGATAAACTCAAACTCCACATCAAGGAAATCTGCATTTTTGCCTTTGAACACGACATATTGTCTATCCATACAGTCCTCAGCATTCTCTGTTTGATTCTTGGTTAAGTCACGATAGCAATAACCTTGCACTTCAAAGAAATGACGACTTCTTGTGATGAATTCTTCCTTCTCTTGGTCAGCATTCACATCTATGAATGAGATTTTCGTCTTCAAATTTCGATTATGATTGAAATTTGGGAAATGCAGCACATGAGCAGCCTCCATGGCAAAAGCTACGGCAAAGTTTGTTGTTCCCACAAATACTAAATGCACATACCTCGGATCATCAGGTTTAACACCGTCACCAAATATTGAAGGATACCGAATTTCATGCTGCAGCTTATCTCCATGATATCGTTTTACAAACAATTGCTTGGCCCATACTGTATAGAAATTATAAGGAATAAAAGACATTCCAAGTTCTGATACCTTTCTGAATATATCTGTAGTTTTGAAAGCATTATAAGTATCAAGATCGTTAAACACACAAGTGATGCTCTCTGGATGCAATCCACCTTGTTGACTTTCAAGATATTTACAGATGCAATCCACGCATTCCACATTGAGAGCATCGTGGGCTGGTTGGGCATGATTTCCGACAACAAACACTTCTCGAGCCCCCTCTAGATGAATTTCCTTGTACGAATCTTCGGTGATTCTATAACCGCAATTCACAATGATTCGCTTCATTTGAATTTCACCAAACGACTTTGACAAAGAATCCTTCACTTCAATGACAGGTGATGAGGTCAATATCAAGACAAAAGCATCTGTATTTTTCTTGAAGATATATTTCACAAACGAAGGAACCATATCATCGTACCCCATAATTACATAATGCTCTGATTTCAGATAATGAATGCGTCCTTCCTTGTAGTTTGTCACTCTTCGTTCTATAGAATTCGTGATGATAGCAATAATAAAACCATTAAAGATAAACGCTCCAAGCAGAAAAGATGTAGTGCTTGCAATCAAGGTCCATACTGTTACAAGATTGCCTTCTTCAGAATCATCGATGTATATATTGTTGAAAGCATTTGAGTCAACTAACAAATATATCGGCAAAAGCCATTTGTTGATATGATTGGCATTACATATATCCTTCCAATTATCCGACCAAACAGGAAGGATTAAGTAGGAAAAGATTAACGCAAGAACCAGGAAAGCAAATACCAAAACAAACTGCTTCCATAGGCTTTTCGACAGGAAGCGGTCAAACCAAAGTTTTAATTTTAACCAGAATTTTATCATTATCAGTTTCAGTTAATAACACCTATACCATTTTTAGACACTAACATTTTGAACAACATCTATTCGGATAGGATCTCCATAAAATCGTTTGGGATATAAGCAGTTACAAAAGTGCCTAATCCCTCTACATGAATAGCTACACGTTGTTGACCTGCAGCTCTCACCACCTTGCCTACCACACCTTTAAATCTACCTGTGATGATTCTGACTAGGTTGCCATTTTTGTAATGTACTCGCTCCGCTGGCAACATCATGGAATTTTCACTCATTACACTTGTCGCATTGATGAAGTTCTGCATTTCGTTGTCTGGGACAATCAAGGGAGGATGAAAGCCAGTGATAGGTTCTATAGGCTTTGTCTTATCTATATAATACTTGAGAAAGGCTGCTGTTGGAGCAGGCTTTTTTATAAACTCATAAGTTTGCTGACGTGTCATATAAGCAAAAATAAGATTGGGAATTAGAGGTTCTCTCAAATGCCTTTTTCTTCCATTATTTTCTTTGACAGACATTTTCATTGGAATGTACGTCTTGATGTTCTTTGCTTGGAATACTGCACGTGCATTTTCCGTACGTCCATAGGTCGCACGGAATACGTACCACTGGCATCTTTCCTTTAGGGCAAAGTCCGAGGACACCCCGGTATGGGAGTTCTCTGCCATTTGGCTTTGAACTTTGGGGGAGACATTGGAGGTAAGTCCAACGTAAGAGGTCCTCGACCCGCCTCTATGGGTGTTCACATTAGGCAATGTGTTCATTTATCCTTAGAAATTTTGTCCGTCACAAAGGTAGTAATAAAATTCTAAAAAAACACCATACTTCATCAAAATATCAAACACAATACTCATTTTTCACAACCATTAACAGTATTTACTTGATTTTTCCACCTAGTGTTAGCCGATTTTATTTCAAAATTAGCGACGTTTTTACCCCATCGCCTTGAACAAATAGATTTAAGGCTTGGTGGAATTTAGTAAAGACTTAAAGCTTTTTCTACATTTTTTAGCATCATTACTGCCTCTATCACATTAATTTTAAGTATCTTTGCAGCAAAAACCAAAAGACATAATAGAATATGGAATGGACCCAACTCATATCTAACAAGCGCTTCGGACAGGAGCATAAGCACGCCGAACGCCACGACGACCGCTCTGAATTCAAGCGCGATTACGACCGACTGATTTTCTCTTCGGCTTTCCGCCGGTTGCAGAACAAGACGCAGGTATTCCCGCTGCCGGGCAGCATCTTCGTCCACAACCGTCTCACTCACAGTCTGGAAGTGGCAAGTGTGGGTATGTCGCTGGGCAACGATATCTCCCGTCACATCATCCAGAAGCGTCCGGAGCTGAAGGATACGCTCTTCGAGGAAATCGGAACCATCGTGAGTGCTGCCTGCCTGGCGCATGATCTGGGCAATCCTCCCTTCGGTCATTCTGGCGAGAAAGCCATCCAGACTTTCTTCAGCGAGGGTGCCGGACAGGGATTGAAAGATGAAGTTTCTGCCGAGTTCTGGGACGACATCACCCATTTCGAGGGTAATGCCAACGGCTTCAGAATCCTGACGCATCAGTTTAAAGGTCGCCGACAGGGTGGATTCGTGATGACCTATCCTATGCTTGCTGCCATCGTGAAATATCCTTTTGCCAGCAGTTTGGCAGGGAAACACGGCAAGTTTGGATTTTTTACTTCCGAAGCAGAATCTTACCAGAAGGTTGCAGAGGAGTTGGGAATCCTGAGAAAATCGAAACCGGGAGAGCCACTGGAATATGCCCGCCACCCGCTGGTGTATATGGTAGAAGCTGCTGATGACATCTGTTATGAGATTATGGACATCGAAGACTCCCACAAGCTCAAGATCTTATCCTTCGAGGAAACTGCAAACTTACTGCTGGGATTCTTTAATGAGGAAACCCAACAGAAGATTCGCCAGCGAATCCTGGATGAGGGATTGACCGATGAAAACGAACAGGTAGTGTACATGCGTGCCTGCGTAATCGGAAAGCTTGAGAACGAATGCGTCAATGTTTTTCTGAATCACGAAGAGGAAATTCTTGCCGGTACTTTCGAGGGATGTCTCATCGAACATATCGCCGAGCATCAGCGCCAAGCCTATCAGAAATGTACGCAGGTTTCCCGCAAGAAAATCTATGCCAGCAAACCGGTTCTCGACATCGAACTTTCGGGTTATAAGATCATGGCTACCCTGATGGAGGTCTTCATCGATGCCGCCGTGAATCCATCCCGCTTCTACTCCAAGCAACTCCTGAGAAGGGTAAGCTGCCAGTACGACATAGAGAACGAGAATCTGGAGGAGCGAATCATGGCGATATTGGATTACATCAGTGGCATGACGGATATCTATGCGCTCGACATCTATCAGAAAATCAACGGAATAAGTCTGCCGATAGTATAGAAACAAAGCAGGCATACGGGCTTTAGAGCGTAATGTCAAAAAAAACTAACTCATATTTTATGGCTAGTCTATGAGTTCCGAGGTGGAAAACATAGAAATAAAAAGCAAAGAAAAAAAATAACACGGACAGATTGAATTTGTCCGTGTTATTTTTTAGTTTTACTTATTCGTCTTACTTATTCATCCACCTGCTCATAATAATAAGAATAGTCTATGCCCTTCATAAAGACCTCACGGTCTTCAATCTTATCAGTTAAAGCATTGGAAATAAGCTGTTTGATGCGACTGCTATCAACAACACTCTGTGTCATCGCAGCCAAATAATCATTCTTGTCAATAAGGCTCCAATCCACACATTTTTTCAGCCTGCGTTTCAATATCAAGTCAAGCCAAATGCGCGTAGCTCTACCATTTCCCTCACGGAAAGGATGAGCGATGTTCATTTCTACGTATTTGTCGATGATTTCATCCAGCGTACTTTCCGGCATCTGTTCGATTCCTGCAAGTGTTTGTGGGAGATATTGCGCCATAGCAAACTGGAAACCGCCCTTTGCAATATTCACAGTTCGGATCTGTCCTGCAAAATCGTATAGACCACCAAAGAGGAAAGCATGAATCTGCTGCAAACCTTTGACAGAGCCTTCTGTAATGGAATTGATCAATTCACTCTCAAAAAGAGTGTATGCTTTCTTGCGACTCTGCCCATCAATGGTATTATCGCTATAGGTAAACCAATCCAGAAAGTCGGCAGCATTATTATTAGGAAAGTTCCTGGCTAGCAGCATAATGCCTTCGTTGTCGAGAACATCGGTCAAACGCAGTTTACCATCAGGAGCTTGCAATTTCAACTGGTTAGTGGCACTAACCAGTTCATTATTTTCCTTCTTCAGCTTAGTCTTCAGATACTTCCAGTAATTACGGTTTTTGGAATAATCATCCTGCTCGTTCAATACACCAATAATATCCAGTACGGAGAACCACCACTTGTTGTGTTCCCCGTCCCAAACCGCTCTTACCTCCCGGTCTTTATAAAATCTGATTGATAATTTTCTGTCCATATTGCAATTCATTTTAAGAACACCCCGTATAATGGAATATTGGCATTCTTTGCCTTATTCCATTTACTGCCTGGTTATGGCAAGATATTGCCCTTTACCAGGGCAACTTTGTGCCATTGCCAGGCACAAAACGATACGTCGGGAGATAAAATTCAGCTGAACTATCTGTAAAAAGACTACTCTCGCTTTTACTCTTCACTCTTCACCAAATCGGCTGAAACCCCTATAAACACTGGGGGTGTGGGCGGTGAAGAGTGGTGGTTCACTCTTCACCACTCTTCACCACTCTTCACTTCTCGCGAGATTCAGCTATCATTTATTCCAAAATCTGGTCTTCATTGATGACAGGGCCTGGTCTTCATTGATGACAAAGCCTAGTCTTCATTTATGACGGAACCATTGCCTCTCTGACATTCTTTCCTCTAAAATAATATGGGTGAAGAGTGGTGAAGAGTGAGCCTCCACTCTTCACCGCTATAACTACCTAACTAATAGATCGTTAAAACATATCTGTGAAGAGTGAAGAGTAAAATACTATTCTTTTTCCTTGTAGAAAATCTTGTTGGCACCGCTTGTAATCTTCAGCGCCTCAGGATGCTCCTCAATAAAGCTGTTGATATGGCGGATACGCTTCTCCTCCAGGATTTCATCCACGGCAATGAGAATGCCCGTCTCCTCTACATCGCCGAAGCCATAATTGATGGCTGTACCAAAGAGCTTCATGGTAGGACTGAGGTTCATGTAGGCATTCACCAGAGGAGGAATATTGAAACCGAGCTGGCGAATCTCATGATTCAGAATGCGATAGTCAGCACGGAAATCTTCTTCTGTGAAGATGGCAGCCATCTCGCTCTCAGGAGTTTCCAACTTCAATGGCTTCATCGGAATCACCAGGTTCTCCTTGTCATCAAAATGCTTCTTGAGGAAGTAGAGAATCATATCGCGGCCACGACGGATGTAAGAAGGATACATCGTCATCTTGCCGAAGAAATACTTTACATCCGGATAGAGCACGGTAAGGGCACCCAATCCGTCCCAGAGATTGTCGAGAGCAAAGATACTCTTGGTATTCTTGCGCACATTCTGATACTCGAGAGAGACGAATGAACGGCCCAGCTCCACGGTATATGGCATGTATTCCTTCAGGAACTTATCTGAAAAGTGGAACATGTGACTGGTTGCAAGCTTAGGCTGCCCCTTTTCATCAAGTTCCCAATCCTTGCCCAGGAGATAACGGTAGCCACCGATAATCTCGTTAGCATCTGGATTCCAGACAATAAGCTGCTTGTAGCAGTTGTCACCGAAGTCGAATTCGTCAAGGTCCATCGATTTACCCGTTCCACCACCTGCTTCGCGGAAAGCGATTTCACGAAGGCGACCAATTTCCTTCAATACATTTGGCGAATCATTAGCCGTAACGATATAGATTTCGTTATGACTCTTGTTGGTCATACGAAGCTGCTTCTCGGGAGTCAACTCGCTCTTCAGCAGTTCGCGGTCAATCGGTTGGATGATTTCTTCTTCCATAATTCTCTATATAATATCGATAATTATCTTGTTCTATTTCTCTTACTTTTTCTATGATTGCTCACTGTAAAAGGGTTCTCACTAGAGTTCGTAAACCCTGTCCTTCACATACTGTGCCCACTCTGTAGCCGACTTGCTGTGATCGAAAGTCTGCCAGGGAATCGGCTTGCCTATGGCGATGCGGAAATGCTTGCCCACATTCTTGTACATCTCATCCACGAGGAACATCATGGCAAGGTTGAAAGGCAGATGCTTGTCGCTGAACCTGGCGATGCGATAGAACCGTTCGGAGTTCTGCCCACCGAAATGGATAGGCACCACATCACGCTGATATTCCACACTCTTGGAGATGAAAGTCTTCTTCCAAGGCAAATCGCGAATGCTGCCATCAGGCTGCTTGCGGCTGTTCAATCCCGCAGGGAACATCAGCATGTGGTTGTCACTCTGGAATCCAGCCTCTACCATACGAGGGAAGTCACGGCTCTGTCGGCCGGTCTTGTTGATACCGATGCTCACCGGCTTCAAGCCCGGGAGATTGAGCAGCAGATCGTTTACCAGATAGCGGAACTTACCATCATAATGCGTTCCGATGATGGAGCCGAGGCACACGCCGTCCTGTCCACCCAGCGGATGATTAGACACGAAAGTATAGAGCTTGCCATCATTCTTATCCGGCAAATTCTCCAAGCCTACGATTTCTACATCCATCTTCAGATAGCGCACGCATTCTGTAAGCCACTCCGTACCGGAGAGGTTTCGGCTTTCCCACAAGAACTTGTTCACTTCGTCTTCGTGTATAATCTTTTTTAGCCAAGACACGAGGAATCCGGGAACAAATTTAGCTTTGCTCCCCATCTTGTTCTTCAGTATCTTTTCTATGTCTATCGTTTTCTCTATTGAACCACTCATTTTCAGTAAACCTAATAAGTTCCTGCAAAGTTAGTTTTTCTTTTTTAAATATGAGTCATTTTTCCCGAAAAATTATCAATAAAGCTAAAAAATAGTGCATTTTTCCACCTTTTCGGGAGAAATCAAGACAAAAAACATCGTTTTTCGCGAATTACCAGATACCAGCGAATAAGGAGCGTAAAAATGAAAAAAATCATTTTTTTGCGCCCGTTTCATAAAATTTGTGGGGAAACATGGAGCTATGTGAGGATTTTTATGTACCTTTGAAGCCGAATTCCTATTAAATAGGTACATACGCGCTGTATATAAGTACATGCACGTGAAAGAAACGAGTTAAAAATAAGTAACTTACAAAAGAAAAAGAATCAAGAAGAATGATCAAGACAGCAGAAACATATCACGTACCCGTGCTCCTCAAAGAGAGCGTTGACGGACTCAACATCCAGCCAGGCGGCATCTATGTAGATGTTACCTTCGGCGGTGGAGGACATTCCAGGGAGATTATCTCCCGCCTGAGCGAGGGAGCACATCTCTACAGCTTCGACCAGGACGCTGATGCCGAGCGCAACGTGGTGGCAAATCCCAACTTCACCTTCGTATGCTCCAACTTCAGATACCTGAAGAACTGGATGAGATACTATGGCGTGGAGGGACTGGACGGACTACTCGCCGACCTCGGTGTATCGAGTCATCATTTCGACGACGAGACCCGCGGATTCTCCTTCCGCTTTGATGCTCCTCTCGACATGCGCATGAACAAGAGAGCCGGGAAGACTGCTGCCGACATCGTGAACGAATACGAGGAAGAGGCTCTTGCCGACATCTTCTATCTCTACGGCGAACTGAAGAATTCCCGCCGCATCGCTTCAGCGCTGGTCAAGGCAAGAGCCGCAAGCCCTATCAAGACCACCAAGGACTTCATGGCTGCCGTGGAACCCCTCTTCAAGCGAGAGCGGGAGAAAAAGGAGATGGCCAAGCTCTTCCAGGCACTGCGCATAGAGGTGAATCACGAGATGGATGCCCTGAAAGAAATGCTCCGCTCTGCCACCGAACTACTCAAGCCGGGAGGAAGACTCTCGGTGATTACCTATCACTCACTGGAAGACCGCATCGTGAAGAACATGATGAAGGCGGGCAATCCAGAGGGCAAGGTAGAACAGGACTTCTTCGGAAGAATCGAGACGCCTTTCAAGCTCGTCAACAACAAGGTAATCATACCAAATACCGATGAGCAGGAGAGAAACCCGAGAAGCCGCAGCGCCAAGTTGAGAATCGCAGAAAAGAAATAGAGTAAATGAGATTATCATGTAACTGCAATCATGTAATGCAATAGAAAATGAAACAAGATAAAGAAAAACCAGAAACAAGCATCCCGGCTGAAGAGCAGAAGATGCAGGTTTCTGAGTCGGCAAAGACCAAGGAGAAAGCACCGACTACTGAAAAGCAGAAGGCGCAGCCGGAAACTCCCAAACCGGCTCCGCAGGCTTCGCTCAAGGAAGTGATTGCCAAGCAGGCCATCGAGGAGGAAGAATCGGGATCTGCCAGCTTCACACTGCGCAAGATTCTGGGTGGTGACATCCTCACCGCACAAATCATCAGAAAGCAGATATGGCTGTTCATGCTCATCGTGTTTTTCATCATTATCTACATATCCAACCGATACAGCATCCAGAAGGACCTCATCGAATTGGACCAACTGCAAAAAGAGCTGCAAGACACGAAATACAGAGCACTGTCAACCAGCAGTCAGATAACAGAGAAGAGTCGTGAAAGCAATGTGCTCAACATGCTGAAGCACAGCAAGGACAGCACCCTGCACATCGCTACACAACCTCCCTACATCATAAACGTACCAGAAGAATGAGCAAGTTTGAGCATAAGAAAATAATGCCGCGCTATAGTGCCATCGCCATCATCATGACCCTGATTGCCACCGCCATCGTAGGAAAAGCACTCTACATCATGACGGCTAAGCACGACTACTGGATGCAGGTTGCCGAGCGACAGAAGAGAGACTCCGTGACCGTGAAGCCTAACCGAGGCAACATCCTGAGCTGCGCAGGACAGCTGATGGCAAGTTCGCTGCCAGAGTTCAAGGTATTCATGGACTTCAAGGCGCTGACCGAAGCCGGCAACGACTCGCTTTGGGATGCCAAGCAGGATTCCATCTGCCAGGGACTCCACAAGATATTCCCGGAGAAGACAGCAGAGGAATTCAAGCGCCATCTCATAGAGGGACGCGGCAAGAAGAGCCGCCACTGGGCGGTATATGGAAGTCGTATCGACTATAACACCTTCACCGAGGTGAAGGCGCTGCCAATTTTCCGCCTCACTCCCTACAAGAGCGGATTCCACTGGGAGGAATACAATGCCCGCACCCGCACCTACGGTTCGCTGGCAGGAAGAACCATCGGAGCCATGTTTGGTGCCAAGGATACCGCCAGATTCGGACTGGAGCTGAGCTATGACTCCATCCTGCGCGGAACCAATGGTATCGTGCATCGCCGCAAGGTGCGCAACAAGTTCCTCGACATCACCGACACCCCTCCTATCGACGGTGCCGACATCGTTACCACCATCGATGTGAGCATGCAGGATCTTGCCGAGCGCTCACTCATCGAAGAGTTGAAGGAAATCAATGCCAACGTGGGTGTAGCCATCGTGATGGATGTGCCTACCGGCGACATCAAGGCCATTGTAAACATGGAAAAATGCTTCGATGGCGAATACAGAGAGATTCACAACCATGCCGTGAGCGACCTTCTGGAGCCGGGTTCGGTATTCAAGCCAGCCTCGCTGCTCGTAGCGCTCGATGATGGCGTGGTAGATACTACCTATCGCGTGGAAACGGGATGTGGTGTCTGGCAGATGTACGGACGAGATATGAAGGACCATAACTGGCGAAAGGGCGGATATGGAATGCTGACCTTCGCAAAGACACTGTGGTACAGTTCTAACATCGGTGTGAGCCGAATCATCGACGACCACTACCACAACTGTCCGGAGAAATTCGTACAAGGCATCTATCGCACCGGTCTGCACGACGACCTGAAGATTCCGCTGGTGGGAGCTACTCCTGCCCGAATCCGAATGCCGCACAGAAACAGCCACGGACAGTATGACAACTGGGCAAAGACCAGCTTGCCATGGATGAGTATCGGATACGAGACGCAGGTGCCACCGATCTCTACCCTCACCTTCTACAACACCATCGCCAACAACGGCAAGATGATGCGTCCTAGATTCGTGAGCAAGGTAGTGAAGAACGGAGAAACCATCATGGAGTTTCCGCCAGAGGTGATGCGCCCACAGATAGCCAAACCGCAATCCATCAAGCAGATGCAGACCATCCTGGAACAGGTGGTTAGCCTGGGACTGGGCAAAAAAGCCGGTTCGCCTAACTTCAAGGTTGCCGGAAAGACCGGTACGGCTCAGGTTTCCAAGGGAGCCGGCGGTTACAAGAGCGGCATTACCAACTATCTGGTGAGCTTCGCCGGCTACTTCCCTGCCGACAATCCGCGCTACAGCTGTATCGTCTGCATTCAGAAATCAGGTTTGCCAGCTTCCGGCGGAAGCATGAGTGGCAAGGTATTCCACGACATCGCCGAAGGCATCATGGCACAGAGCCTGAAACTCGACGTGAAGGATGCCAAGGATTCAGCCTCCATCTTCGTTCCAGACGTGAAGAACGGAAACGTGCTGGCTGCCGACTACGTACTCACCCACCTGGGCATCAAGACCAACACCAACTGGAGTGGAAGCTACGCCAACGGCAATCCTATCTGGGGCAAGGCAGAACGCATAGGAAGCAGAAGTATCAAGCTCATCAAGGAGAAGCAATACGGCAAAAGCACCGTGCCCGATATTACAGGCATGGGAGCCAGAGACGCTATCTTCTGCATGGAGAGCAGAGGAATCAGAACCAGGATTCATGGCAGAGGCAAGGTAATCAAGCAAAGTCTCATGCCGGGAACACCGGCCAAGAAGGGTTCCATCTGTATCATCGAATTGAACTAATATATATAATAAGGTGTAAATACATAAAGATATTAAATATGAAGTTACAAGAATTACTCAAAAACATCGAGCCGATTCAGATTGTCGGTGATGCTGATGTAGAGGTTTCGGGCGTAAACATCGACTCCCGAAAGATTAAGGAAGGTCACCTGTTCGTTGCTATCAAGGGCACTCAGGTTGACGGCCACCAGTTTATTTCAAAGGCATTGACCCTGGGCGCAAAGTCGGTTTTGTGCGAGGATATGCCTGAGGAGAAAATCGAAGGCGTAACTTACATTCAGGTAGCATCTACCGAAGATGCTGTAGGTAAAGTGGCTACACTCTTCTATGGTGATCCATCCAAGAAGCTGAAGTTGGTTGGCGTGACTGGCACCAATGGCAAGACCACCATCGCCACCTTATTATATAATATGTTCCGCAAGTTCGGACATAAGTGCGGCCTGCTCTCCACCGTCTGCAATTACATTGAGGGCGAGGCAATTCCTGCCGACCACACTACCCCAGACCCTATCGAGCTGAACATGCTGCTGGGCAAGATGGTAGAGGCAGGATGCGAATACGCCTTCATGGAGTGCTCTTCTCATGCCATCGCACAGAAGCGTATCGGCGGTTTGGAGTTTGCCGGCGGACTGTTCACCAATCTCACCCGCGACCATCTCGACTATCACAAGACATTCGAGAACTACCGCAACGCCAAGAAGGCTTTCTTCGACGGTCTGCCTAAGACTGCCTTCGCCATCACCAATGCCGATGACAAGAACGGCATGATCATGGTACAGAACACCAAGGCTACCGTGAAGACCTACTCTACCCGCAGCATGGCAGATTTCAGAGCCAGGATTCTGGAGTGTCACTTCGGCGGCATGTATCTGGAGATTGACGGCAAAGAAGTGGGCGTACAGTTCATCGGTAAGTTCAACGTGAGCAACCTGCTCGCCGTATATGGTGCAGCCATTATGCTCGGCAAGAAGCCAGAGGATGTACTCGTAGTGATGAGTACCCTTCACAGCGTAAGCGGAAGACTGGAACCAATCCAGTCGCCAGAAGGTTATACCGCCATTGTTGACTATGCCCATACACCAGATGCACTGGAGAACGTATTGAACGCCATCCACGAAGTGCTCGAAGGCAAGGGCGGAGAAGTCATCACCGTTTGCGGTGCCGGTGGCAACCGTGACAAGGGCAAGCGCCCATTGATGGCACAAGAGGCTGTAAAGCAGAGCGATAAGGTAATCATCACCAGCGACAACCCACGTTTCGAAGAGCCACAGGACATCATCAATGACATGCTTGCCGGACTCAATGCCCAGCAGATGAAGAAGGTAATCAGCATCGTAGACCGCAAGGAAGCCATCCGCACAGCCTGCATGCTGGCAAAGAAGGGCGACGTGATTCTCGTAGCCGGTAAGGGACACGAAGATTACCAGGAGATCAAGGGCGTAAAGCACCACTTTGACGATAAGGAGGTGATTCGCGACATCTTCGGAATTTCACAGAAGTAAAATCAATCAAGAAAAGAAAGAAAAATGTTATACTATCTCTTTAGATTTCTGGAACAGTGGGGCATCACAGGTTCTCACATGTGGGGCTACATCTCATTCCGTGCCCTGCTTGCGCTGATTTTATCATTGGTAATCTCTGCCTGGTTCGGCGAGAAATTCATCAAGTATCTCAAGAGCAAGCAAATTACAGAGACACAGCGCGATGCCAGCATCGACCCGTTCGGTGTCAAGAAGATTGGCGTTCCTTCTATGGGAGGTGTCATCATCATCCTGGCTATCCTCGTACCGGTACTGTTACTCGGACGTTTACGCAACATCTATCTGATCCTGATGATCATCACCACCGTATGGCTCGGCTTTCTCGGTGGAATGGACGACTTCATCAAGATATTCAAGCGCGACAAGGAGGGATTGAAGGGCAAATATAAGATTATAGGACAGATTGGCATCGGCCTGATCGTGGGACTGGTACTCTGGTCTTCACCTGATGTAAAGATGAACGAGAACCTCGCCATCGAGCAACAGGGACAGGAAACGGTGGTAAAGCATCGTACGGAAGCCAGAAAATCGCTGAAGACCACCATCCCATTCGTCAAGGGACACAACCTCGACTATTCCAGCATCACCAGTTTCTGCGGTAAGTACAAGGTAGCAGCAGGCTGGATTCTCTTCGTCATCATGACCATCTTCGTTGTAACAGCCGTATCAAACGGTGCCAACCTCAACGATGGTATGGACGGAATGTGTGCCGGAAACTCCGCCATCATAGGTGTGGCGCTAGGCATACTTGCGTATGTGTCGTCACACATCGAGTTTGCCGCCTACCTCAATATCATGTATATTCCTGGTTCTGAGGAACTGGTAGTATTCTTCTGTGCCTTCATCGGAGCCCTCATCGGTTTCCTCTGGTACAACGCCTACCCTGCCCAGGTATTCATGGGCGATACGGGTTCGCTGACCATCGGCGGTATCATCGCAGTAGGTGCCATCATCATCCACAAGGAGCTGATGCTGCCTATCCTCTGCGGTATTTTCTTCGTAGAAAGCCTCAGCGTGATGATGCAGGTTTACTATTACAAGATAGGAAAGCGGAGAGGTGTGAAGCAGCGTATCTTCAAGCGCACACCTATCCACGACAACTTCCGCACACAGGACAGTCAGCTGGATCCTGACTGCAAGTATCTGTGGAAGAAACCTCGCAACTGCTTCCATGAATCAAAGATTACCATCCGTTTCTGGATTGTAACCATCATTCTGGCAGCATTGACCATCATCACATTGAAGATCAGATAAAATACAGGCTCTTATCAGCCCGACAAGTATAGAGAATAAGACAATGAGCAAAATTGTAATTTTAGGAGCTGGCGAAAGTGGCGCAGGTGCAGCCGTGCTGGCAAAGAAAGAGGGATTCGAGGTCTTTGTTTCAGACATGTCAAAGATCAAGGATAACTACAAGAAGTTGATGGATGACCACAACATCGAATGGGAAGAAGGTCACCATACAGAAGAAAAGATTTTAGATGCAGATGAAGTCATCAAGAGTCCGGGTATTCCTAAGGAAGCACCTATGATACAGAAACTGATGGCTAAGGGTACACCTATCATCAGCGAAATAGAATTTGCGGGCAGATATACTGACGCCAAGATGATCTGTATCACGGGAAGTAACGGTAAGACAACCACTACCTCGCTGATTTACCACATCATCAAGTCGGCTGGCTATGATGTAGGTCTGGCAGGCAACATCGGAAAGAGTCTGGCCCTTCAGGTGGCTGAAACTCCTCATAAGTACTACGTCATCGAGCTGAGCAGTTTCCAGCTCGACAATATGTATGAGTTCCGTGCCAATGTGGCCATCCTGCTCAACATCACTCCAGACCATCTGGACCGCTATGAGTTTAAGATGCAGAACTATACCGATGCCAAGATGCGCATTACCCAGAACCAGACAGAAGAAGACAGCTTCATCTTCTGGAACGATGATCCTATCGTTACAAAGGAGCTGGCTAAGTACAACCTCAAGTCACATCTCTGCCCATTCTCTGAGTTCAAGGAGGAAGGTTGCGTTGGCTTTATCGAAGACGGCAAATACAAACTCAACTTCCCTTCAGACTTCGAAATGCCACAGGCAGACATGAGTCTACGCGGCAAGCACAACATCTATAACAGTCTGGCTGCAGGTCTGGCATGCAACATCGTAGGCATCGACCACGAGACCCTGCACAAAGGCTTGAGCGACTTCCCTGGTGTAGAGCACCGTCTGGAGAAAGTGGGCAAGTTCCAGGGCGTTTACTATGTGAACGATTCAAAGGCTACCAACGTAGATGCCTGCTGGTATGCGCTGGAGAGTATGACCACCCCTACCATCCTCATCATCGGCGGTAAGGATAAGGGAAATGACTATAACCAGATCAAGGACCTGGTAAAGGAGAAATGTGCTGGTATCGTATATCTCGGAGCCGACAACCAGAAGTTGCACGACAACTTTGACGCACTCGGCATCCCTGTACGCGACACTCACAGCATGAAGGATTGCGTGGCAGCCTGCCAGGAATTGGCAAAGCCGGGCGATACCGTACTCCTCAGCCCATGCTGCGCAAGTTTCGACCTCTTCAAGAACATGGAAGATAGAGGCGAGCAGTTTAAGGCGCTGGCAAGAGCTATCGGAGAATAACAGTTTTCAACAAATAGAACAGATAGAACTATAAAGAAATGAATAACAAGAGCATTGGTAATATTTTCAAGGGAGACAAGGTGATCTGGATGGTCTTCTTCTTTCTCTGTATGATAAGCATCGTGGAGGTATATTCTGCCTCCAGTTCCTTGTCGTACAAGACAGGAAACTACATGGCACCTGTCATCCGCCACATCTTGCTCTTGGGAGGCGGTCTGTTCACCATGATTTGCATGCTCAAGGTGAAATGCAAGTACTTCAAGATTGTTACCCCCGTCGTGATGGGCATCTCATTACTGTTGCTCGTCCTGGTCTTGGCTACCGGTCAATCTACCAACGGAGCCTCCCGATGGTTCTCTCTGATGGGCATACAGTTCCAGCCTTCAGAGATAGCGAAGGGAGCGGTAGTACTGGCTGTTGCTCAGATTCTTAGTGCTATGCAAACAACTCGGGGAGCCAACAGGAAGGCATTCAAGTTCATACTTGTAGCAACCGCTCCATTTGTAATTCTCATCGGACTGGAAAACTTATCCACAGCCATGCTCCTCAGTATCACAATCTTAGCCATGATGCTCATCGGACGAGTGCCGATGAACCAGATTGGCAAGCTGGTGGGACTGTGCATGATTGTCATCGTCACAGCCTTTGCAGGTATCATGATAGTAGGACAGGACAAGGGCGAAGAGGGCAATAAACCAGAAAATACGCTGACAGAGAAGGTTGAGCAGGAACAGAACAAGCCTAACATGGCAGAAAAGATGTTCCATAGAGCCGACACCTGGAAAGCCCGTATTGACAAGTTTATGAACTCCAAACCTGTAGCCCCACAGGATGTCGATCTCGACAAAGATGCCCAAGTGGCACATGCCAACATCGCCATCGCCTCTTCCAACATCGTAGGCAAAGGGCCTGGAAACTCAGTAGAAAGAGACTTCCTCTCACAGGCGTTCTCAGACTTCATCTATGCCATCATCATCGAAGAGATGGGTATATGGGGAGCCGCACTGGTTGCATTCCTCTACATCATCCTCCTGTTCAGAGCTGGCAGAATAGCCAACCGGTGTGAGAACAATTTCCCTGCCTTCCTCTGCATGGGACTCGCCATCATGCTGGTTACCCAGGCACTCTTCAACATGGCAGTAGCAGTAGGTTTGGCTCCTGTTACAGGACAGCCACTACCACTCATCAGTAGAGGTGGTACATCTACCATCATCAACTGTCTGTACATGGGCATCATCCTGAGTATCAGTAGAACAGCCAAGAAGAAAGAGATACCTCAAAATGAGCTCGACGACAGCAAAATGGTGGCTGCCTGACAAGAGTTTTATAAATTAAGGTGAAAAAATGGCAGAAAATGCCGTTAAATCGATATTTTTTTATACCTTTGCGTTATAAACATGAACGGATATGAATAATGAATTAAGAATTATCATAAGCGGAGGCGGCACAGGTGGTCACATCTTCCCTGCCGTATCCATTGCAAATGCCATCAAGGCAAAGCGCCCTGATGCTAAGATTTTGTTTGTAGGTGCACTCGGCAGAATGGAAATGCAGCGTGTACCTGCTGCGGGTTATGAGATCAAGGGCTTGCCTATCTGCGGCTTTGACAGAAAGCATCTGCTCAAGAATATCGCCGTACTCTTCAAGATATGGAAGAGCCAGCACATGGCAAAGAGCATCATCAAAAACTTCAAGCCTATGGCGGCTGTGGGCGTAGGTGGCTATGCTAGCGGTCCGACTCTCAATGTTTGTGCCAGCAAAGGAATACCTTGCCTCATCCAGGAGCAGAATTCATACGCTGGTGTAACCAATAAACTTCTGGCCAAGAAGGCTGAAAAAATCTGTGTGGCTTACGAAGGAATGGAGCGTTTCTTCCCTGCAGACAAGATTATCATGACCGGTAATCCTGTTCGCCAGAATGTATTGGAAACTACCATCACCCAGGAAGAAGCACGCAAGCAATTCGGTCTCGACCCAGAAAAGAAGACCATCTTGCTCGTAGGTGGCAGCCTTGGCGCAAGAACCATCAACGAGAGTGTACTCCAGCACCTCGACCTGGTGAAAGAAAGCGGCGTACAGTTTATCTGGCAAACAGGTAAATACTATAATGCTGCCATCATGGAGCAACTGAAAGGTCAGGAGCTGCCAATGCTCAAGGTTACTGATTTCATCAGCGACATGGGTGCAGCTTACAAGGCAGCCGACCTGGTTATCAGCCGCGCAGGTGCCAGCAGTATCAGCGAGTTCTGCCTCATCGGCAAACCGGTTATCCTGGTTCCAAGCCCTAATGTGGCAGAAGACCACCAGACCAAGAACGCCATGGCATTAGTCAACAAAGATGCTGCCATCTACGTAAAGGATGCCGATGCACCAGAGGTATTGCTCAAGAAAGCAGTTGACACGGTAAAAGACGAGGCTAAGCTTGCTTCGCTCTGTGAGAATATCAAGAAATTAGGATTAAAGAACTCTGCCGACGTCATCGCCGACGAAGTAATCAAATTAGCAACAAAGTAATGGAAATAAAAGATATTAAAGCAGTTTATTTTGTAGGAGCGGGCGGCATCGGAATGAGCGCCATCGCCAGATACTTCCTCAGCAAGAAGTTGGTTGTAGCCGGATATGACAAGACTCCATCCAATCTAACTCATGAGTTGGAGAAAGAGGGAATGCTTATCCACTATGAGGAGAATGTTGACCTCATACCAGAAGCCTGCAAGGACGCCAAGACAACATTGGTAGTCTACACACCGGCAATTCCTGCTGAACACAAGGAACTGGTTTTCTTCCATGAGAATGGCTTCACCATCGAGAAGCGAGCTCAGGTTCTGGGTACATTAACCCGTACACATAAGGGACTGTGCGTAGCGGGTACACACGGAAAGACATCAACATCTACCATGTGTGCTCACATCATGCACCAAAGCCATATTGACTGTAATGCCTTCCTGGGAGGTATCTCAAAGAACTATGGCACCAACTATATCCTCTCCGACAAGAGCGACTATGTTGTCATTGAAGCAGATGAGTTTGACCGCAGTTTCCACTGGTTGCGCCCATGGATGAGCGTCATCACGGCTACAGACCCAGACCATCTCGACATCTACGGCACCAAGGAGGCTTATCTGGAGAGTTTCCGTCACTATACAGAACTGATTCAACCGGGCGGTGCACTCATCATCCACAAAGGTCTGGAGATGAAGCAACACGTACAAGACGGTGTCAAGATATACGAATACAGCCAGGACGAGGGCGACTTCCACGCTGAGAACATCAAGATAGAGAATGGAGGTATCACCTTTGATTTCATCTCTCCTATCGAGAACGTAACGGGCGTAGAACTCGGACAGCCTGTGCCTATCAACATCACAAATGGTGTGGCAGCAATGGCAATGGCACAGTTGAATGGTTGTACAGCCGATGAACTCCGTAACGGCATGAAGACCTACGGAGGAGTTGACCGCCGTTTCGACTTTAAGATCAAGAATAACAAACTGGTATTCCTGTCTGATTATGCTCATCATCCAAAGGAGATATATCAGAGTGCTAAGAGTATCAGAGAGTTATACAAGGACCGTAAGATAACAGCCATCTTCCAGCCTCACTTGTATACTAGAACCCGCGATTTTTATAAAGATTTCGCCAACAGTTTGAGTCTCTTGGACGAGGTTATCCTCTGCGACATCTATCCAGCTCGCGAGCAGCCTATTCCAGGAGTAACCTCCAAGCTTATCTATGACAATCTGAAACCAGGTGTAGAAAAGAGCATGATTCACAAAGAAGACGTTCTTGACTTGGTAAAGAATAGAGACTTCGATGTTCTAGTTATCTTAGGAGCTGGCGATTTGGACAACTATGTTCCACAAATTACCAAAATACTTGAAGAGAAATAAATGCATATCAATTGGAAGAAAACCATCATCATCGCACTGGATTTAGTACTCGGTACTTATCTGGTATTCGCTTTCACCAGGTTTAACAAACCTGATGAAACGAAGTTGGTATGCACCAAGGTGAACATCAACATTCAAGATGAGATGACGAATGGCTTTCTGAATGCGAAGGAAATCAAGAAACGACTGGAAGCCAGGAAACTCTATCCGCTGGGGGAACCGCTCAAAGAGGTGAACGCCCGCATGATAGAAGAAACCTTGAAGACCAGTCCTTTCGTCAAGACGGCAGAATGTTCAAAGACTCAGGATGGTCTTGTTGACATCTACCTCACCCAACGCATGCCAATCGTCAGAATCAAAAACATCAGCAACGAGGACTATTATATTGATGACCACAATCAGATCATGCCCAACACGAACTATACATGCGACATTATCATCGCAACGGGCTACATCAACAAGTGGTATGCTAAAAAATACATCTCATTACTAAGCAAAGCGCTGATGACGAATGAACTCTGGCGAAACCAGATAGAACAGATCAATGTCCTGCCTGATAGAGGAATAGAACTGGTACCGCGAGTAGGCAACCACATTATATATATAGGTAACCTGCCAGAGACCAACCTCATCGACAAACGAGAGCAAGCCATCAACGATTTCGTCAACAAGAAGATGAATCGATTAGAGAAATTCTATAAGTATGGACTCTCACAAGCTGGCTGGAACAAGTATTCGTATATCAATATCGAATTCGACAACCAGATCATATGTAAAAAGCATCAAAATAGCTAATTAGAAAATAGAAACAGATTAAGATAACATATAAGAACTATGCCAAAGGAATTTATTGTAGCTATCGAACTTGGCTCATCTAAGATGACAGGTATAGCAGGTCAGAAGAATTTGGACGGCAGCATCACCGTACTTGCCACCGTAGAGGAAGATTCATCTTCTTGCATCAGAAAGGGTGTAATCTATAACATTGACAAAACCTGCCAATGCTTGACCAACATCATCAAGAAGTTGAAGAATATACTGAAACAGGATATTACCCAGGTCTATGTAGGCGTGGGCGGTCGCTCTATACGCAGTATCAAGAACGTCATTGTCAAGGATCTCCCAGGTAACACCATCATCTCACAAGAGATGATCAATGAACTAATGGATATCAACCGCAACATGACCTATCCGGATCAGGAAATCCTGGATGCTGCAACTCAGGAATACAAGATAGACAACCAATACCAGATAGACCCTGTAGGAATACAGTGTAACCATCTGGAAGGCATCTTCCTGAATATACTTTGGCGCAAGAACTTCTATAACAATATCAATACCTGTTTTGAAAATGCCAACATTCCTATTGCAGAAATGTACCTGGCTCCTTTAGCTATGGCTGACAGCGTTTTGACAGACTCAGAAAAGCGTGCAGGCTGTATGCTTGTTGACTTGGGTGCCGATACGACAACTGTTTCTGTATATTATAAAGGTATACTTCGTCATCTCTCTGTCATCCCATTGGGCGGCGGCAACGTGACCAAAGACTTAACTTGTCTTCAGATTGAAGAGCCTGATGCTGAAAAGATGAAACTCAAGTATGCCAAGGCTTATACCGATATCAACAATATCGACCCAACCCTGAACTACCCAATCGACAAGGATAGAGTGGTTGAAAGCAAGAAGTTCATCGAAATCGTAGAAGCACGCGTAGAGGAAATCGTAGAAAACGCATGGTTCCAGATTCCTGTGGAATTCTCAGATAAGCTGTTGGGTGGTATCATCCTTACAGGTGGCGGCAGCAACATGCCTGAAATCGATAAGGTTTTCAAGACACATACCCACATCGACAAAGTACGCATTGCCAAGTTTGTTTCTCAAACAGTCAACTCCAAGGATCCTAAGATTACCAATCATGATGGTACAATGAACACCGTATTGGGACTCCTGGCAAAGGGAGACATGAACTGTGCAGGTGACGAAATCGGCACTGATCTCTTCAGCAATTCTGCAGAAAAGCCAGTAGCAGCCGAGCAGCACAAGGCTCCTAGAAACCCTAACGAGACTGCCGGCAAGGGCGTTGTTCTTACTGCGGCAGAAAAAGCGGCTGCTGACGAGGCTGCCCGCAAGCAAAAAGAACTGGAAGAAGCTGAGGCAAGACTTCTGGCAGAAAAAGAAGCCGAAGAAGAAGAAAAGAGACGCAAAGAAAACAGTCTCATCCATAAAATGATGAGAGGTTTCAAGAAGTTTGTGAAAGATACCATTTCTGAAGAAGAATAAGATGCCAAAGACCAGGCTATCAGAAAACAGATTTCACAACAGGTTAAATAAAAAATCAGATAGATAAACCCTATAAAGATTATACGACTATGCTAGATAATGGAAACGCTCCTCATATTCTTGACTTTGGGGAACCTGAAAAAGAAAATAGCATCATCAAGGTGATTGGTGTTGGTGGTGGCGGTGGAAATGCCGTCAACCACATGTACCGCGAAGGTATACACGATGTAACATTCGTACTCTGCAACACAGACAACCAGGCACTTAACGACTCACCTGTGCCTGTACACCTGCAGCTAGGTAAGGAAGGTCTGGGTGCAGGAAACAAACCTGCCAAGGCACGCCAAGCTGCCGAAGAGACTCTTGAAGATATCAAGAACATGCTCAACGATGGAACAAAAATGGCATTCATCACAGCGGGTATGGGTGGCGGTACCGGTACAGGTGCAGCACCTGTCATCGCCAGAGTAAGTAAGGAGTTAGGTATTCTTACCGTTGGTATCGTAACCATCCCATTCCGTTTTGAAGGTCCTAAGAAGATTGACCAGGCATTGGATGGTGTAGAGGAAATGTCGAAGCATGTAGATGCCTTACTGGTAATCAACAATGAACGTCTTCGCCAGATTTATCCAGACCTTGCCGTTCTCGATGCCTTCGGCAAAGCTGACGACACCTTGAGTGTAGCTGCCAAGAGTATCGCTGAAATCATTACCGTACATGGTCTCATCAACCTCGACTTCAATGATGTGAAGACCGTACTGAAAGATGGCGGTGTGGCTATCATGAGTACAGGTTACGGTGAGGGAGAAGGAAGAGTAAAGAAAGCGATAGAAGATGCCTTGAACTCACCACTCCTTAACGATAATGACGTATTCAACTCTAAGAAGATTCTGCTCAGCATCGCATTTGCAAGCGAGAAGAAAGATAATCCTGGCTTGACCATGGACGAGATGAATGATGTCAACGACTTTATGGAGAAATTCGGTGACGACTTCGAACTGAAATGGGGTCTTGCCATTGACCCTGAATTGGGAAGCCGCGTAAAGGTAACCGTTCTCGCAACAGGTTTCGGACTCGAGGATGTAGAGGGAATGAACCGCCACCTCAAGAAACATACTGAGGAAGAATCTCGCCGTCTCGCTGAAGAAGAGGAGAAACGTGCTGAAAGAGAAGACCGCCGCAAGCGCTATTATGGCAGCGATGGCAATACGACACAGTATAAGCGTCATCCACACATATTCCTGTTCCGCCAGGAAGATTTGGATAACGAGGATGTCATCCTTCAGGTAGAAAACACGCCTACCTATAAGCGTACCCGACAGACTCTGGAAGAAATCCGTAATATAGCTTCCGGTAATACAGAACCGAAAGAAGACAATAACGATGATGCTTCTTCTGTACAGGGCGTCATCAGTTTTGCCTAAACAGAGAATACAGGCTAGGTTTATTTCAGGTTTACGTCAAGTAAGCGAGGAAACCAGAAATGACTAAGCAAAAAGTTCCTGAAGGACTGAAAAGCTCTTCATTTCAGGAAAATCCGGCAAATGAAGTTTATAATACTCCAATATCACCTCTACACACCTGTTCCGTTCGATACGGGACATTGTGTAGAGGTGCATTGTTTTATAGTCTAAACGGAACAAAGACACAAGCCGCATAGAATCTTCCTTATTTAAGTAATGTACATGCGAAGGAACATGAGCTGCAAAACATCCATCTACCAAATCAAAATAATCGCCAGACATACCGCTCTCTATATTGGGCATAAAACCCAAATGAAAAGAGAGCTGAATCATAAAGACTATATGGAAATTGGCAATAGCACCTTTAGCATGGTCTAACCATTCGATACTGTCCTGTATGAAAAGATAGAGCGCACCATTAGCCTGCTCATGACGGGTAGCATATGAAAGCAGTTCTGCCAAGAACATGGAAATGCCAAGTTTGTACGGAGAAAAAGGGATATCAGAGAATGGAATCTGAATCGAAACATCCCTAAGGCGCTGCAGATTTGACTTGGGACGATAATCAAATTCTAAATTCAAGACCATGAGAGGTTGGAAAAGCTGCCGTTTCATCTTCCCCTTAGATGACTTAGGCACACGTACCATAAAGGAGAGTCTTCCCAACTTTTCGGTGAAGAAATCCACGATAAGTTGAGAGTCCCCATACTTGATGGTTTGCAATACGATAGCACTAGTTTTTATCTCCATTTTGCCTAATATTAGTGAAAAACAGGGCAAAAATACAAAAAAATGCGCATTTAGCGAAAATTTTCTATGAAAAATTTGCTAGATTCAAATAAAAGTAGTAACTTTGCACCCGCAAATAAGCAATGGTCCCTTCGTCTATCGGTTAGGACGAGAGATTTTCATTCTCTAAAGAGCAGTTCGACTCTGCTAGGGACTACAAACATTTAAGAAATAAAAAAAATAACATAAAGAAGATGGCAAATCACAAATCATCAATCAAGAGAATCCGTCAGGACAAGAAGAAGGCTTTGCACAACAAGTATTATGCAAAGACTATGCGCAATGCTGTCCGCAAGTTGCGCAACATGTCTGACAAGGAAGAGGCTGCAAAGCTCTATCCTACTGTTCAGAAGCTTTTAGACAAGTTGGCTAAGATCAACGTTATCCACGACAACAAGGCTGCAAACTTGAAGTCTGGTCTTACAAAGCACATCGCTAAGTTGGCCTAACTTATAAGTCAAAGCAAAGAAATAAATAAGGCTGCAATCCTTTATAGGGTCGCAGCCTTATTCTTTTCTATGAACCCGACTACCCATTTCCTGCATCATAAAATTTTCCCATCACAACCGGTTTATACTACAACATACCCTATAAAAACGCGCAAAACGATTATAAAACAGCTTTTTCAAGACACTTTTGCCGCTAAAGTTCACATTCTACGTTTTTTCTTCACTTTTTGGTGATTTTTCACAAACAAAAGTTCCTGTTTCTCAGCTTTTTTTAGTATCTTTGCACGGAAATAAGACAATACTAAAATGGCAGAAAATCAAAACAACGCAAATAATTACTCTGCGAGTAACATTCAGGTTCTGGAAGGCCTGGAAGCTGTTCGCAAACGTCCGGCGATGTATATTGGTGACATCTCCGAAAAGGGCCTTCATCACTTGGTAAACGAAACTGTAGACAACTCTATTGACGAAGCAATGGCGGGCTACTGTACCGACATCGAAGTTACCATCAACGAAGACAACTCTATCACCGTAGAAGATAATGGTCGTGGTATCCCTGTGGATATGCACGAGAAACTACATAAATCAGCCCTCGAAGTCGTTATGACCGTGCTTCACGCAGGTGGTAAGTTCGACAAGGGTTCTTACAAGGTATCTGGCGGTTTACATGGTGTGGGTGTAAGTTGTGTGAATGCACTTTCTACCCACATGTTGTCACAGGTGTTCCGTGGCGGCAAAATCTACCAGCAGGAATATGAGAAGGGTAAGCCTCTCTATCCAGTTAAGGTGGTAGGTGAAACCAACAAGCGCGGTACACGCCAGCAGTTCTGGCCAGATCCAACCATCTTTACTCACACTGTCTATAAGTGGGACATCATTGCCAACCGTATGCGCGAGTTGGCATTCCTCAATGCAGGTATCAAGATTACCTTGAAAGATTTGCGCCCTGACGAGGAAGGTAAGACCAAGGAGCAGGTTTTCCACGCTAAGGATGGTTTGAAGGAATTCGTCCGTTACGTAGACCGTCACCGCACTCATCTCTTCGATGATGTTATCTATCTGAAGACAGAAAAGCAGGGTATCCCTATCGAGATTGCTGTGATGTACAACACAGATTACTCTGAGAATATCCACTCATACGTCAATAACATCAACACCATTGAGGGTGGTACCCACCTGACTGGTTTCCGTATGGCGTTGACCCGCACCTTGAAGGCTTACGCAGAAGCTGACCCGACCATCTCTAAGCAGATTGAGAAGGCAAAGGTAGAGATTGCACCAGAAGACTTCCGCGAGGGTCTTACTGCCGTTATCTCCATCAAGGTAGCTGAACCTCAGTTTGAGGGACAGACCAAGACCAAGCTCGGTAACAGCGAGGTACAAGGTGCCGTTCAGCAGGCTGTAAACGAGGCTTTGTCTGATTATCTGGAAGAACATCCAGACGAGGCAAAGCGAATCTGCGAAAAGGTTGTCCTGGCTGCTACGGCCCGCATAGCTGCCCGCAAGGCACGTGAGAGTGTACAGCGCAAGAACTTCATGACAGGTGGTGGTCTTCCTGGTAAACTTGCCGATTGCTCAATGAAGGATCCTAAAGAATGCGAGATCTTCCTCGTCGAGGGTGATTCCGCCGGTGGTTCTGCCAAGCAGGGTCGCGACCGTTTCCGTCAGGCTATTCTCCCATTGCGTGGTAAGATTCTGAATGTAGAAAAGGTACAGTGGCACAAGGTATTCGAAGCTGAGTCTGTCATGAACATCATCCAAAGTATCGGTGTCCGCTTCGGTGTAGATGGCGAAGACAGCAAGGAGGCTAATACCGACAAGTTGCGTTACGACAAGATTATCATCATGACCGATGCCGACGTCGATGGTTCTCACATCGACACATTGATTATGACACTCTTCTATCGTTTCATGCCAAAGGTTATTGAAGAAGGCCATCTGTATATCGCTACCCCACCACTCTACAAGTGTACTTATCGCAGCAAGGTAAGCGAGTATTGCTATACAGAGCAGCAGCGCCAGGCATTCATCGACAAGTATGGAGATGGAGTAGAAGACAAGAATATCCACACCCAGCGATACAAAGGTTTGGGTGAGATGAACCCAGAGCAGCTTTGGGAAACTACTATGGACCCATCTACACGCTTGCTCAAGCAGGTTACTATCGAGAACGCAGCCCAGGCTGATGAGATTTTCTCTATGTTGATGGGTGATGATGTAGAACCACGCCGCGAGTTCATCGAACAGAATGCTACTTACGCCAATATCGACGCTTAAAGTTAACACGAACATATTGGGGGTAGACTCAGCGAGAGTCTTCCCCCTTTTTTGGATAGCCTCATCCAATGAGCATCACCTTCCGACTTCGTTTCCGGGCATCGAATTTAAAAACCAACAATACCATCTTTATGAAGCATATATTTTTTACGATTGCGTTAGCTGCCTCTAGTACGTGGAACTGCCAGGCAACAACAGTAAGTAAAGAGTTGCAACCCAACAAGTTGTGGTACAACAAACCAGCATACGCCTTCGAAGAGTCACTGCCATTAGGCAATGGAAAACTGGGTGCGCTGGTTTATGGTGGAGCCAATAATGACTCTATCCAGCTCAACGACATCACCCTTTGGACGGGCGTGCCTGTGAATCCCAACGAAGGTGGCGAAGCCTACAAGTGGATTCCGAAAATCAGAGAGGCGCTGTTCAAGGAGGATTACAAGACCGCCGATTCCCTGCAACACTATGTGCAAGGCCATAACTCGGAGTTCTATCAGCCACTGGGCATGATCAATATCAAAGACTGCAACCAGGGCGAGTTTACGGATTATTACCGCGAACTGAGCCTCGACAACTCCCTGGCTACTGTTCATTACAGGCGCAACGGCATCCAATACACCAAAGAGTATTTTGCTTCTCATCCCGACAAGATGATTGCCATCAAACTGAGTGCCTCCCAGAAGAGATCCATCAACAGCGACATCTCACTCACTTCCCTCATTCCCCATCAGGTAAAAGCATCCAGAGGACAGCTCACCATGACGGGACATGTTCTCGGCGATGAAGCCAACAGTACGCATTACTGTGCCATGCTTCAGGTGAAGAACACCGACGGAAAAGTGTGGGCAAGCGATTCTGTACTCCATCTGAAGGATGTGAGCGAGGCCATCATCTATCTCGTAAACGAAACAAGTTACAACGGATTCGACAAGCATCCTGTGAAGGAAGGAGCTCCATACATCGAAAACGTAACCGATGAAGCCTGGCACCTTGCCAACTTCACTTACGAAGAATTCAAACAGCGTCACATCGCCGACTACAAGAAACTCTTTGATAGAGTAAGTTTGAACCTGAAAGGAGCCAAGTTTGATGCCACCCGCCCTACCGACAGACAGTTGCTCGCCTACAGCGACAACCACGAGAGCAACCCTTATCTGGAACAGCTCTATTTCCAGTATGGCAGATACCTGCTCATCAGCAGCAGTAGAACCAAGGGAGTGCCTGCCAACCTGCAGGGACTCTGGGCACCAGCCCTCCGTTCGCCATGGCGCGGCAACTATACCATCAACATCAACCTGGAAGAAAATTACTGGCCGGCAGAAGTTGCGAACCTCTCAGAACTGGTAGCCCCAGTAGACGGATTGGTAGAGGGTATGGCTGTGACAGGTCGCCACAATGCCCAGCACTTCTATGGTATCGATAAGGGATGGTGCGCTGGACACAACACTGATGCCTGGGCAATGACCAATCCTGTAGGAACCGGAAACGAAAGTCCGCAATGGAGCAACTGGGCTATGGGTGGAGCCTGGCTTGTAGAAACCCTTTGGGATCACTATGACTATACCCGCGATACCGAATATCTTCGCAATACAGCCTATCCGCTGATGAAGGGGGCTGCCGACTTCCTGCTTGCGTGGCTCATTCCAAATCCACACAATCCAAACGAGCTGATTACTGCTCCTTGCACATCGCCAGAGGCAGATTACATCACCGATAAGGGCTATCGTGGCAGCAGTTTCTATGGCGGAACCGCCGACCTCGCCATCATCCGCGAGCTCTTCAAGAATACCATCAAGGGAGCAAAAGCCCTGGGCATCGACAACGATTACCAGCAGCAGTTGCAATCAGCCCTCAATCGCCTGCGCCCTTACCACATAGGGAAGCGAGGCAATCTGATGGAGTGGTACCACGATTGGGAAGACCAGGATTGGCATCATCGCCACCAGTCACACCTGCTGGGACTCTATCCATTCCATCAGATTTCGGTAAACAAGACTCCGGAACTTGCTGCTGCCGCAACCAAGACCCTGGAAATCAAGGGCGATAATTCCACCGGTTGGAGTACAGGCTGGAGAATCAACCTCTGGGCTCGTCTGCATCGTGCCGACAAAGCTTATCAGATATACCGCAAGCTGCTCACCTACGTAAGCCCTGAAGTCTACAAGGACAGCAAACACCGCAGCGGTGGCACCTACCCTAACCTCTTTGATGCCCATCCACCTTTCCAGATAGATGGCAACTTCGGAGGCACAGCAGGTGTATGCGAGATGCTGATGCAATGCGATGGCGAGACTATGCATCTTCTTCCTGCTCTACCTAAAGAATGGCCTGCAGGCGAAATTAAGGGTATCAAAGCACGTGGAAACTACGAGATTAATCTCGTATGGAACGGAGGAAAGGTCAGCAAAGCTTCCATCACCAGCAAGAATGCCGGAAACCTGACCGTCAAATATAATGGTAAGCAGAAAGCATTAAATTTCAAGGCTGGCGAAACAAAACTCATAAAATAGACAAATAATCATCTATGAGATATTTTACAATTCTCATCTTTACAACTCTCTGGGTGCTGAATTCCTATGCACAGGAATTCGGTACCCATTGGGTATCATATCCATTCCCCAACGATTCTTCTGAGATATTATACAGGAAAATCTATCATCTTGATCAAAAGCCTTTAAAGGCTGAGATAAACATGGCAAGTGGAGGAAATACCCGCCTATACATCAACGAAAGAAATGCTACGCCAAGCATTTTCAACGAAGGAGCCAGAGACAGCATCCTTCTGATGCAAACCATAGATATCTCCAGATATCTGAAAAAGGGCGAAAATATTATTGCGGTCTGGTATGCACCAGGAAGAATAAGGAATAAGAGCAAACAACTCTCGCTGGAACTTCATGGCTGGTATACAGACTCTGTTCCTTTTTATCATAAAGCAGACGAAACATGGTGGTGCAAGCCCCTGAAGGGCGGCAGTTACAACGAAAAGGAACACTTTGACAATAGAATATACACTACAGAGTGGAAATCGGCTGAATACCAATCTTCAGGATGGGTTCATCCGACAGGTGCTTTCAAAGATTCAACAAACTATATCTTTGTTGACCAGTTGCCATACCTCACCCAGAACAAGCTTCAAATGGTATTAGAACCATACCAGGAGGAATTTGATCATCAGGGATGCCGTATAGACTTCGGACGTCCGTTCCGTGGAACCATCAGGCTCACGATACGCAATGCCAGCAAAGGAACAACACTTCATATTAACGGAAACCAATATGTATGCAGTGGCGAAATGGACGAGCAAGCCTATTACCGCATCCATGCTGAGCATCAAAAAGATTTCGTGATAACTTGGGATAAAGGTTTTAGAAGAAGTAATATCACAAATATAGAAGGATTAGAGATTTCGGAATAAGCTCAACAGCGTTTCGAAATCTCTTTTTTTATAAAACAAAAAAAGACTTCGGAACTATTATCTTCCAAAGTCTCTAACTGAATTTAGTCTTCCAATTCGGCAAGCACTTGCTCTGCTACTTCGCAAAGCTCATCATACCATTCCTTGCCGAACTTCTCTACCAATGGACCCTCCAGGAACTTATAAACCGGAAGGTTCAACTCCTCACCCTTCTTGATGGCATCCTTGCAGATGCGCCACTTGTTATAGTTGATGCCACACACCTCGTTGCCGAAATCCTTGGCACGGATTGGATACAAAGCACAGGAGATAGG
>OLRO01000122.1_pt1 | contig 73984 bp, 70 predicted proteins | sample 1673131 | NCBI WGS metagenome assembly OLRO01 (sample SAMEA3136757, study PRJEB25190) | human gut metagenome | biome: human gut; feature: human-associated habitat; material: faeces | place: Austria | collected 2013 | reverse complement strand
AAGGCTCTTTTCACGAAAAACAGTCAGCCATGCCCCGCACGGCTGGCGTTTCGGGAAATGTGCCGGAGGAAAAGGAGATAAAAAATGCGGGTAGCCCGGTGGACTGCCCGCAAGATGAATGGAAACTACTTGTTGGAATACAGTATATTAAACAGCATTTCGTTACCGAAACCGTTAACTGTCTGTTTCCGGTTTGTCATAGGTAACGAAAAATAGAATTATGTCAGTTGGGGGCATCACATTTTGTGATACCCCTAACTGATTATAAAGCGATTTCCTTGTAAATCTTCTCAATGCCAACAAATTTTTTATCAAGCCCTTGCATATCGTTGCCTATCTTGCTGTTGGTTATGCGGGCGTAAATTTGGGTCGTTTCAATATTTGTATGTCCCAGCATCTTGGACACAGTTTCAATGGGTACGCCCTTTGCCAACGTGGTGGTCGTGGCGAACGTGTGCCGGGCGAGGTGGAATGTAAGATTCTTTTTAATTCCGCAAATGTCGGCGATTTCTTTTAAATACGCATTTAACTTCTGATTGCTGATAACGGGAAGTATCTTGCCATTCGGCAATTTGCCTTTGTACTTCTTCAAAATCATCTTGGGAATATCCAGCAAGGGAACATTTACATCTGTGTTCGTTTTCTGTCGTTTCGTCATTATCCAAAGTTTGCCATCAAATGACTTACGGATATTTTCCTCACGCAGATTTGCCACATCACTATATGCCAAGCCAGTGAAGCAGGAAAAGATAAATAAGTCCCTGACATGTTCCAACCGTTCAGAAACCATCTTCTTTTTGAGGATGATTTTTATTTCGTCTTCTGTCAGATACCCCCTGTCCACTTTTTCCAGCCTGATTTTATAGCTGGCGAACGGGTCTTTGTCCAGTATGCCGTTGTTTCGGGCAATGATAATGATGCGCTTGAAAAACTGCATGAACTTGGCGGTCGTATTGTAACCGCACTTGCAGGCTGTACGCAAATACAACTCGAAATCGGTAATGAACATCGGGGTTATTTCCCGTATGGAAATGTCCGAAAGGTTGTATTTGCTCTGTATGAACTCCGCAAGGTGGCGGCGTGTAACCTCATACTTGCGGTAAGTCGCTATCGTCTTGGATATTCCCACAAGCAGTTTCACGTCCTCGTTGTGCTTTTGAAACAGGGTAAGGATGGTTTCGTGGTTCTCGCTGTGTCCCAAAAACTCATTTTTCACTTTCTCGGCGGTAACGTAATTATCACGCCGCTGCATTTCGTGGTAGATGGTGTTCAGCGATGCACGTATGTCATCAAGCAGGGAGTTTATCTTTCCGGCATCCCTGCCTTTCGCTTTTCCGGCTACCACATTCCAGTTTTCCGGCTGGATACTCTGTTTTGTACTGAACTGGCACAACTTTCCGTCAATGGTGATACGTGCCATAATCATAACCTCACCGTTTTTTTTCTCCGAACCTTTCTTTAGGTAAAAGAGAACCTTAAATGTCGATTTCATAACTCAACTTTTTAATTGCAAAATTACTTCTTACACCTTGTTTTTGAGTTATGCAGACTATGGACTAATCAAGTCATTATCAGGTCATTTGCAGACAAATCGTTACCGTTTTTGTCCGGCATGGAATAGGTAACGATTTAGGAACGAAACTTTGTCTTTTTCGGTACTTTTGAAGTCTTGGAAGTCGGACATTATGGCAATAAAAAAAGCCACAAATCATTGATTTGTAGCTTTTTGTCCGTTTACTGACCATTTCTGTCCAGTAGGTTCAGCGGAGAGAGAGGGATTCGAACCCCCGGTACCTCTCGGTACGACGGTTTTCAAGACCGTTGTAATCGACCACTCTACCATCTCTCCTTTGAGATAAATCTGTAATGTCGTACAAATCTTAAAGCGAGTGCAAAGGTAATGATTTTTTTTGAAACTGCAACTATTTTAGTTGTTTTTTATTTACCTAATGGAAAATTTAGGTGAAGTTGAGTGGTGATGATGGGCTGACATTTATTAATTCAGTCAATTACAGATATGTTTTAAGACATGCCATATCAGGTTTCATGTCTCACACATCATAAAACCGCTTGTCAAGAGGTGATGCATTATTATATATTGTGTAATAAAGGCATAGCTTTTTGTGCTGAACATAGAGCGATACTCCGACAAGGCTGTGTCAAAATAAAATGCATACCGAGTTTAAAATATCCTCTTTGAATATACTGCTTTATTTGACACCGAATGATATTCCATGCCAATCTTATGTACTGGATGGCGATGCGGAAGATTTCGAGCCATTGGTAAAGTTGCGGTCTGAATTGTCGTCCAAATCATAACGCACTGCTGACGGGGTTCTTACCTATGTACACATCGCAATGAAGTAAAATCATGTTGTTTTAGCTTCAGTCATGATGTCTTGTAATCTTGTCGCTACATGTATAAAAGAAATAAGAGAAGCGTATTGTGATGATGCGCTTCTCTTATTTATCATGGTTATGACGTGTATTTGCAGTTATTCTTTATTTCCGGTGTTCATTGTGACCACGTCATCATTCTTTATGCAGATGACGTTATCCGCTTTTTTATCAAGATAAAATGTATGTCTCATCCTTTTGCCGTTGGATGCCGTGTAGCTCACGCTTATGAAATGCAGTTTCTGCCCCTTTGTTCTTTCAGCGTATTTTAAGCCGCTTCTGAACAGTCCGGAGCGTTCTGCGTCATTACGCATGATGCCTATTACACTGTCGCTGACGTGTGATGTGGAGTCAACTTCGGAAAACGTCACCTGCGAGATGTTGTTTTCTTTCAGGTTTTTGTTCAGGAAATCACTTACGAGCTTTTCTTCTTTATTTCCGCTGCCGCAACCCGTCATCAGGATTGCGGCGCAGAACAAAGAAAGCGTTTTCGCCAGTCTCATATTTTATTTCACATTTTTAAGTATGTCAAGCAGATGATTCCATACCATTTCCACAGTCGGAATGAGCAGACTTTCGTCAGGTGTGTGCACACCGCGTAGTGTCGGACCGAACGAAACCATATCAAGGTTAGGATAACGTTCTGAGAACAGTCCGCATTCAAGTCCTGCGTGTATGCCTTTAACGATTGGCTCTTTGCCGAACAGTCTCTTGTACGATTCTACAGCGGTCTTTGTCAGTTTGCTGTCCGCCTTCATCTTCCATGCAGGATATCCGTCACCCTGAACGACTTCGGCTCCTGCCAGTTCGAACACGGCTTTTATCGTATTGCACTGGTTTTCGAGGTTGCTCATCACGTTCGAACGCTGTGATGCAACGATCTCCATGCTGTTGTCTGCTGTCGTGACGCTTGCCACATTGCTTGATGTCTCCACCATCCAAGCCAGAGCCTCGTCCTGGCACATTGCAAATATGCCGTTGTCGATGCCCTGCAGAGCCCGTATTATTCTGGTGCCTGTCTCTTTTGGAATCACTGTGCAGCGTTCTGTGCTTTCCATCATGAACACCATATTTGTGTCGGTGATATGGAATTCTTCCTCAATCTCGCTTGTGAAGATGTTCCAGTCTGCGCGTACGGTCTCCTTCGCACTGTCAGGTACGGCAAAGACAATGCTTCCGTCGCGAGGTATCGCATTGTGCATTTTACCTGAATTGAACTGTGCCAGTCTCAGGTCTGTCTTTTCCTGTTCTATGTAAAGGAATCTTGTGAGAATCTTTATAGCGTTTGCGCGTTTTTTCTCAATATCGTCTCCAGAGTGTCCTCCAAGCAGTCCTTTTATGGATGCCTTAATGAAGAAATGTCCTTCAGGGGCGTTCTCCCTTTCAAATCTGAATGTTGCGTGTGTTGTTCTTCCTCCTGCACACGAAACGAAGATCTGTCCTTCGTCCTCAGAGTCAAGGTTGATGAGCATGTCTCCTGTCATGAAATCAGCTTTCATGCCTAACGCTCCGGTCAGTCCTGTCTCCTCGTCGCGAGTGAACACACATTCTATCGGACCGTGCTCCACGTCGTCGCTGTCGAGCAATGCAAGCTCAATGGCGCATCCGATACCGTCGTCTGCTCCCATTGTCGTTCCTTTTGCTCTGAGCCACTCGCCGTCCACATAGGTCTGTATGGCATCCTTATGAAAATCGAAGTCCACGTCCACGAGCTTGTCGCACACCATATCCATGTGGCTCTGCAGTATCACTGTAGGGCGGTCTTCATAGCCTTTCGTGGCAGGTTTGCGTATGATAACATTCCCGGTTTCGTCCACTTTGGTTTCCAGATTGCGTTTTGCGCCGAATTCTTTAAGATATTCTATCATTTTCTCCTCGTGCTTTGACGGGCGTGGTATACTGTTGATTTTGGCAAAGTGCTCAAAAACAAGTGACGGTTTCAATTCTTTCATTTCCATATTCTTTAATGTTTTTATATTGTGGTTTATTAATGATGCCGCCGTGACAGGTGTGGTATGCTTTACATATTTGTATGCCGTCCTGACGAGCCACGCAGGCATCAGAAGATGCAAGATAAGCGGAACAAGGGCTAAAAATAAATAAATAATTTTGTTCTGTCCGTGTTTTACATTATCTTTGTAGGCACAAAATTAAATAAAAATGATAAAAACATTGCTCCTTTGCATGTTAATTATTGCTATTGCCGTGGCATTATTGTGTGTGAAAATAATAATGAAGAAGAATGGTAGATTCTCTTCCCAGCATATACATGACAATCCGGCTTTGCGCAAGAACGGTATACACTGTGTTATGGATCAGGACCGTGAGGCGCAGGTAAAGGGCAAGGCATATTGACGAGATGACAGAACTGAAATAATAATTAAAAACAATAACGGATAAAATGAATAAGAAAAACTTTTTCGGTACGCTTGCTGTCGCTGCCGTCGCTGTTTTTGCAGCCACCTCATGTGACAAGTCGCAATCGCAGGTGGATGACAAGTCGGAAAGCGGCAAGGTCGCCCCGACCGAGACAAAGATTGCATTTGTCGAGGTAGACAGTATCATGACACAGTACAAATTCTGTAAGGAATATTCTCTCATTCTGCAGAAGAAAGGACAGAACATACAGAATACTCTCGGACAGAAACAGCAACAGCTTGAGACTGCTGCTGCCAATTTCCAGCAAAAGTTGCAGCAGAACGCTTACACACGCGAGCAGGCAGAAAGAATAGGTGCGCAGCTGCAGAAGCAGAACACCGACCTGCAGGCTCTCAACCAGCGGTTGAGCAATGAGTTCCAGACGGAGACCGAAAAGTATAACAATGCCTTGCGCGACAGCATACAGCATTTCCTCGCTGTGTACAATAAAGACAAGAAATACAGCCTTATTCTCAGCAAGGCTGGCGACAACATTCTTTATGCCGACAAAGCTCACGACATAACAAACGAGGTCATCGCCGGACTTAACAAGGCATATAAGTCTTCTCCTGCAAAGGAAAAGGATGCTGACGCGAAAAAGAAATAAATAGTCGGGTTTAAGATAGCGTATGTGACGACAGGGTGCGACTCACATGCTGTTTGTACGTGAAATATTTTCGTGACTATACAGATGTGACGTTATGACCGTGTGTCTTTCCTGATGCCGGTCGTATATACACCCGGCAAAGTCATAAACTCTCCGCTGATATTATCCGGTCTGGGATGTCCGGTGTGTCAGCGGAGTGTTTTTTTTGTACACTTTTACTGTAGTTATATATTGGAACATTGGAAATTTATGCCCGCAAAATTTCTGATGTTCCTTTATTAATGCTCTTGACGGGAATGCCTAAACGGGAACTCATTCTACCAAATGTGAACAGTACTGTGTCATAATACTCGTTGATTGATTTTCCAATAAAATATTTTAAAAAAAGCATATCCATACTTGTTTTAATTGGGAAGATTCTTTTAACTTTGCTTTGTCACCCCTAAGCCTGAATTGATTATTCCAAGGCAGACTTATCTCTGACACAATTTTCGTAAACACACTCGTACCGGTAATTAATAGGTGTATGACAAGTTTAACAAACAAAATTGTGCGGAAATGAATAAACGGATATTTTTGCCGGCACCAGTTCGTCTGTTTTCATGTTCGGAAATGGATGAGTATGATGCAGATGATGTAATAAGCTCAAATGGGAATGGTTCTTTGAGCCAAAACGTGCAGTCAAGCATGAAGTGGTCAGAAATTTATGCCGATTTGTTCTATAAAGGACTTGACAGACCACATATGATGGTGTCCGGTTATCACGGGAGACAAAGAAGTCAGTCTCTTTAAAACAAATTCTCAAATATATATAAATCTAAGTCATTATGAAAACAATTAAAATGCTTTTTAGTGTTCTCATCGCTTCCACAGTGCTTTGCTCATGTTCCAATGACGAAGAGTACAGCCCGATGGTCGCCTCGTCCGTTCTTAACTCGCTTTATGTCTCTGTCTCGGACAAACAAGGTGAGCCGATGAATAGTGCGGAGTTGCTTTCCGATGGCGGCTTTTCCGTTATTGAAAAGAAGTCAAAGAAAAGGGCAAAAGTGGAAGTCCGTGATTATGAAGGAACGGAAATGCTTGCCTTTGACGTTGGTTTGCCCGACATGAAATCTATGGTGTACAATGAGGACAGGACGGAGGCACAGGGAACAGTAGAGTTGGTGATGAATATCAAAGGTATGAAAATGCCTATGATTGTGAACTTTATTTTTACATCCTCGAAGGATGCCGCCATGTTCGGAGGGAGCGGTATCAGAATTAAGTCCATAGAGTATTCAAATAAGACAATACTTCCTACCGAAAAAATGGGTATCAATTCCATCAGGATAAGATATGACGGTAAGAATACCGCCATAGAGCCTTGGTGATAATTGAATGAAGTGATATATTTGATATGGCGGTGTGTAAAGGCTAAATGTTTGCACACCGCTATTTAATTTACCGATACTGTGTTTTGTGCGGATATAACTGTCTGTTTTAACAGAACCTTAAAGGCGTCATTCGCATAATACGTGAGTCCTTTTTTCTTTTCCCTAACTCACGGCAGAATGTTACTTTTAGTTCATTCATAATTTCTTGTAAGATGCTTGATTTGGTAATGTAACTCGGTCTTTATTAGTAGGTCTTACTCCCATTGTCTGTATTCTATCATAAATTTATAATCTATGTGGTACTCCAGTTTATAACAAATCTTCTTCTTTCTGTATCCCATCTCATTTTTTATACATATCTTTGTATAAGATAAGCTGCACTCGGGAAATAGAAAGCAAGCCTTATTTCCTCGTTTGCGTTATCTCAGAAAAAGTATTTAATGATTGAAAATATGACTAAAAAAGAAAGATACAGATACGTACTCGATTATTTCCGTGCCAGAACACCGGAGGTCACTACCGAACTCGAGTTCGGCAGCGTGTTCCAGTTGCTTGTGGCTGTTATACTCAGTGCGCAGTGTACAGACAAGCGTGTGAACCAGATAACACCTGCTCTGTTCGAACGCTATCCCGACGCCGCAAGCATGGCGGAGGCAGATGCCGACGAGATTTTCGAATATATAAGGAGCGTTTCTTATCCCAACGCCAAGGCTAAACATCTTGTAGAGATGGCGCGCATGCTTGTGAACTGTCATGGCGGAGAGGTGCCCGATGATTTCGACCAGCTGCTCAAGCTTCCGGGAGTGGGGCGCAAGACTGCCAATGTGATGCAGGCTGTGGCGTTCGGACGTTCGGCTATGGCTGTCGACACGCATGTCTTCCGTGTGAGCCACAGGCTCGGGCTTGTGCCGCGCACTGCCAACACGCCGTACAAGGTGGAGCAGGAGCTTCTCAGGAATGTGCCTGCGGACGACGTACCGCGCGCCCATCACTGGCTGCTTCTTCACGGACGCTATGTGTGCACGAGCCGTTCGCCCCACTGCTCAGAGTGCGGACTGTCGGATGTATGCCCCAAGCGCATGGAAGGGTCACGGCTGTGAGCGGACGCGGTGTCGCTTGTGCTTACTGTCAGCTCAATACCGCAGTCTGACGGAAATACGAATACAAATTTAAAACAACAGACAGACAACAATGGATGCAAAGAGAATACTTCAGTTTCTGAAAGACATTTCGACAAATAACAACCGCCAGTGGTTTGCCGAACACAAGGACGAATACACGGCGGTGAGGACAGATTTTGAGAACGGTGTGGCTCAAGCCATCACGCGGATAGCCGCTTTCGACCCGAGCGTCGCCCACATAACGGTGAAGGACGCCACCTACCGCTTCTATCGTGACACACGTTTCTCTGCCGACAAGTCGCCTTACAAACGCCATCTCGGAGCCTATATAGCGGCTCATGGCAGAAAGGCTCTGCACGGCGGATATTACATTCATCTGGAACCGGGACACTGCCTCGTGTCGTGCGGCAACTACTGGCTGCCCACCAACATCCTCACTTCGTGCCGCAATGAGATTATGGGTAATATCGGAGAATGGCTTAAATGCGTGGAGAACGACGCCTTCCTTAAAATGTTCGGACGTCCCGGATGCGGAGACTGGGACTCTGCCAGTGGATTCGGACTGGAGCATCTGAAGACCTGTCCTTCCGGCTTTCCGCGCGACTACGAGCATATAGAATATCTGCGCATGAAAGACTTCTGCTGCTGGAAAGCCGTGCCTGACACTTTCTTCGAGGGCGACCGGTGGCTTGAAGAAATGGAGAAGATATTGAAGGTCGGCAAGCCTATGATGGACTTCATCAACAATGTGATTGATGATTACGAATGAAGCCGAACGGTAGGATACAGCAGTTCCCGCTGTTGCGTGTGGCTCTGATGCTCGTTGCAGGCATTGTCGCGGGCGATGCGCTGTATGGAGCGGTGGGGCAGTCTGTATGGATGCTGTCTGCCGTGGCGTTGCTTCTGTTGTCATTTACGCTCTGGCACCGGCCCATAACGCAGAGTTGTGTCATCATGGCAGTCATTGTTCTTGCCGGTGCATGGCGTGTCACGGCGCGACGCGGCGATGTCTGCATGACGCTGCCAGACAAGCCTGTGTGCTATGAGGCTGTAGTGGCGTCCAGACCGGTGGCGCACGGTAAGGTTGTGAGATGCGACCTTCTTGTCTCCAACGGTGCGCTTGTCCGCCGGAAGATAAGGGCAAGCATACTATGCAACGAGCGTGACGGGCGTGCCCGAAGACTCTCTGTCGGCGATGGCATGCGTATAGTGTCCGAGCTGCGTGAGCCTGAGAATTATCATGCGGACTCGAATTTCGACTACCGCAGATGGATGTCGGTCCATGGATTCGTTGCGACAACGTTTCTCCTTCCGTCCTCATGGCAGAGCCTTCCTGTGAGTCTTGACAGTCTGTCGCGTACTGACAGGCTCTCGCTGAGAGCCATGCGCCTGCGCGAGTCGCTTCTCAGCCGCATACACTCATTGCGCGGCATGTCTGCCGAAGAGCGTGCTGTAGTAGCCGCAATGACTCTCGGCGACAAGTCAGGACTTACCGTTGAACTGAAAGAAACCTACTCCGTGACCGGCGCGTCTCACGTCCTTGCCCTCTCCGGACTGCATCTCGGCATAATATACTTCATTCTCACACTCCTCTTTTCCCGCCGCCGGGTTAACGCCATGGGGCAGGCTGCCGTTGTGGTGACCATCTGGGGCTATGTCTTCATGGTAGGTCTGCCGGCGAGCGCGGTGCGTGCCGCAACAATGTTCAGCCTGTGTTCGCTCGTCTCCATGCTCAACCGCGACCGGATGTCGCTCAACACCATTTCCTTCGCAGCCGTAGTCATGCTTGCGGCAAATCCTCTTTATCTGTGGGATGTAGGCTTTCAGATGTCTTTCATGGCGGTCATCGGCATATTGGTTTTCTACAATCCTTTCTACCGTTGTCTTTCCGGTCGGCGTGTGTGGGGCGTCCGCATGTTCCGCAGGCTGTGGGCATTGACGTCGGTGTCAGTGGCGGCTCAGTTGGGTGTCGCGCCTCTCATAGCCTATTATTTCGGGCGTTTCTCGTGCTATTTCATTCTTACCAACATTATCGCCGTCCCGCTCACGACTCTCATTATCTATTTCACTTTCATTCTGTTTGCCCTTACTCCTCTGCCTGTTTTGCAGGGGTGGGCAGGCGAGGTGCTTCTCAGGCTTGTGTCGTGGCTCAACGGCGGATTGGAGCTTGTTGCCTCTCTGCCCGGTGCCTCGATAGACGGCATACGCATGAGTGTGCCGCGTGTGGCGTTGGTGTATGTCATCATAGCCTGCACCTATTGTCTTGGCATATATGCGGCGCGCCTTCATCGTTCCGCCTCCTATATGCGGAAATAGTCCTCCAGTTCCTTTTCGGCGCTTCCGTCGCTGTTTGACAGGTCTTTTATTATCACTCCGTGCTCCAGCAGCACCACCCGTGTAGACAGGTCTACCGTGTGCTGGAGGTTGTGGCTTGATATGAATATCGTTGCACCGCTTTCTTGATTGTAGTCTCTGATAATCTTTTTCAGCATCATCTGACTGCTCGGGTCGAGGAAGTTGAACGGTTCGTCGAGCACGAGCAGCTGCGGGCGGTTGAGCATCGCCGCTATTATCCCTATCTTCTGTTTATTGCCTGCCGAGAAGTCGCGTATGAATTTCTTCTGTCCGAGAATCTCGTTGCCCATGAACGCCTCAAAGCTGTCTATGCGTTCCTGTGTATGCTCTTTCGTCATGTCGCATACACGGCCTATGAAGCCGAAATACTCCTCCGGTGTAAGGAAATCTATGAGGAAGCTCTCGTCTATGTATGCTCCCGTATACCTCTTCCATTCCTCGCTTTCTGATGGGTCTATCTTCAGCGTGGCGTCCGTGCTGCTCTCTGTTGGAGTGTCGAACGTCATGCAGACGCTTCCTTCGTTTGCTTCTGTCAGGTCGAGCATAAGGCGGAAGAGCGTGGTTTTTCCTGCACCGTTGTTGCCAAGCAGACCTATTATCTGCCCTTTCGGCACGTTGAAGTCGGAGATGTCGACGGCAGTCTTGTCGCCGTATTTCTTTTTCAGATTGCTGATGTTTATTTCCATTTTACTTTCGGTATGTCTTTTCTTGTTGCATGCCGGTCATGCCGGTTGTCCGTCCGTATCGCCCGACGGATTGTCCTTACGTTTTCAGAGTGTAGCTTATCTTATACAAAGATGATGAAAGGTGAGTGCAGAACCAATAATGGGAAACATAGTTTCACATTACTTGATACTGCCGAACCGCATCTTATCTTATGCAAAGATAATATATTTTACCCTTACATCTGTTCAGACGTTTCTTTTTTTGTTGTGCGCAATGCGTGGCGGAACGCATGTCAGACGCAATCCGCTTATTGCACACAACGCGGAAATGAATATTTATGCACCTTTTCAGGTGATTGTTTTTTACAGAATAAAAACCCGAAACAGAAGCGCGTGCGGTTGTCTTATACGGTTCTGTATCTGGGTATGGAGCCTTGACTGACACCGTGTTTCCGCCCAAACAGCCTTTTCCGGTGCGCAACTCATGACGTTTATATGGCTGTTTAAGTGCTGAAGAGCCTCAAGCGTAGTGCGGAAAAGTCCCTCAGACATGTCGGAACGGGCTTTTCCGTGTTCCCAAACAGGCTTTCTTGCGGTGCGGAAAAGCCTTTTTCGTATTGCGGAGTTGCCTTTTCCGATGTCTTGTTTGTGTAATATGCTGATATATAATTGATTATATCAATGTGCGTAAAACTCGCGTATTTGCGTCCGGTAATGCCTTCGGATGTAAATAAACGGTTCTCGCGAGGTTTACGATGAATTAATATGCAGATTCGACTGTGGTTCTGTATAAATATACAGTGAGCCGTATGGTGACGGAATGATGGACGGCAGTGCCTTTTACGTAGTGTTCCTTATGTTTTTATCAGTAAGGATTGTCTGGCTTCATCCGTATCTCTTGCTGCCGTCCTACTGACGGTCAGGATTATAAAAAGCGGGGCAGCTCGTTGCCGCCCCGCTTTCATTGCCACGTTGGTTGATGTCTTACAGATAAGTATGGCATTGTTTTCACACAAGCCCGCGTCCGTGACAGTTCTTGAATTTCTTGCCGCTTCCGCAAGGACACGGGTCGTTGCGTCCTGGCAGTTTGTCCTTTATGTATGGAGTGTTCGGACGCTGTGCCGACTCACGTGTGTCGCGGTTGGCGGCAGCCTGCTGGTTTCTGTCGGTCAGGTCGTCCTTCTGCTCGTTGTAACGCTGCGAACGCTGTTCCGGCGCAGCCTCTTCCACGCGCTGTATCTCAGGTATCTGTCCGCGTGTGAGTATGCTGCATATGCGGTTGTTCATGTCGTTCACCATGGAGTCGAACAGCTTCGCGCTCTCGAGCTTGAATATGAGCAGCGGGTCTTTCTGTTCGTATGAGGCGTTCTGTACGCTGTGGCGCAGGTCGTCGAGCTGGCGCAGGTTCTCCTTCCAGCAGTCGTCTATGATGTGGAGCATGATGGCTTTCTCAAACTGCTTCACCACATCCTTGGCCTCAGTGCGGTATGCCTCCTTGAGGTTGCACGGTATGTTGTATACGCGCTTGCCGTCGGTTATGGGCACCATGATTCGCTCGTATATCTCGCCCTGAGTCTCCTCTACCTCCTTTATTGTTGGCCATGCCACACTCTGTATGCGGTCTGTCTTGCGCTTGAATGCCGCCATGGCTTCCTGGAAGGCGCGTTCCTCGAGGTCGGGGTGTCTGTTGTTCTCGAATTCGTCTTCGGTGAACGGACATTCCATAGCCAACACTTTGAGGAACTGCTCGCGGCATCCTTCATAGTCATTGGTCTCTATGATGTTCACCACGCGGTCCCATATGATGTTGGTGATGTCCATTCCGATGCGTTCGCCCATGAGAGCGTGGCGGCGTTTCTCATAGATTACGGTACGCTGCTTGTTCATCACGTCGTCGTATTCAAGCAGGTGCTTACGTATTCCGAAGTGGTTTTCCTCCACTTTCTTCTGTGCGCGCTCCACGCTCTTTGACACCAGCGGACTCTCGAGGCGTTCGCCCTCCTTGAATCCGAGACGGTCCATGACGCTGGCTATGCGCTCTGCCGCGAACAGACGCATGAGCTTGTCTTCGAGCGACACATAGAACACTGAGCTTCCCGGGTCGCCCTGACGTCCTGCACGTCCGCGCAGCTGGCGGTCTACACGACGGCTCTCGTGGCGTTCGGTACCTATGATGGCGAGACCTCCTGCAGCCTTGACCTCAGGTGTAAGCTTGATGTCGGTACCGCGTCCTGCCATGTTGGTGGCTATGGTCACCGCACCGAGAAGACGCTCCTCGGTGTGTTTCTCACCGTTCTCGTCTGTTATCTCTACCGTTCCCATGGTGCTGCGTCCAGCCTCGGCTACGATGTCCGCCTCTTTCTGATGGAGCTTCGCGTTAAGCACCTGATGCGGTATCTTGCGCATGCTGAGCATCTTTGACAGAAGCTCGGAGATTTCCACGGATGTCGTACCGACGAGGGTGGGGCGTCCGCTGTTGCGCATTTCCACAATCTCATCAATGATGGCAGAGTATTTCTCGCGCGCTGTCTTGTAGATGCGGTCGTCCATATCGTTGCGGATGACGGGCTTGTTGGTAGGTATCTCTACAACGTCCAGCTTGTAGATGTCCCAGAACTCGCCTGCCTCGGTGGACGCCGTACCGGTCATACCGGCAAGTTTGTGATACATACGGAAGTAGTTCTGGAGCGTTATTGTGGCGAACGTCTGTGTGGCAGCCTCCACTTTCACGTGCTCCTTTGCCTCCACCGCCTGATGCAGTCCGTCGCTCCAGCGGCGTCCTTCCATGATTCGTCCTGTCTGCTCATCCACAATCTTGACCTCTCCGTTGATGACAACATACTCGTCATCCTTATTGAACATGCAGTAGGCTTTGAGCAACTGCTGCAGCGTGTGTACACGTTCGCTCTGCACGGCGTAGTGGTTGAGCAGGTCGTCTTTCTTGTCGAGACGCTCCTGTTCGCTGAGACCTGTCTCGTTTTCGAGTGCCGAGAGCTGCGACGTAATGTCCGGAAGCACGAACAGGTCTTTGTCGTTCACCTGTTTTGCGAGCCATTCCGTACCTTTGTCTGTGAGGTCGCAGCTGTTCAGTTTCTCGTCTACCACGAAATAGAGCGGTTCTACAGCCTCCGGCATGCGGCGGTTGTTGTTCTCCATGTAATATTCCTCTTTCTTGAGCATGCCGGATTTTATTCCTTCCTCAGAAAGATATTTGATGAGTGGCTTGTTCTTCGGCAGAGCCTTGTGTGAGCGGTAGAGAGCCGTGAAACCTTCGTCGAGCAGTTTCGGGTCGTTCTTCTCCTGTCCCTCGCTGATTTTCTGTTTCGCGTCGGCAAGGAACTGTGTGGCGAGCTTGCGCTGCACGTCCACAAGACGCTCTACCAGCGGCTGGTACTCCTCGAACATCTGGTCGTCGCCTTTAGGCACCGGACCGGAGATGATGAGAGGCGTACGGGCGTCGTCGATAAGCACGGAGTCGACCTCGTCGACAATGGCGTAGTTGTGCTTGCGCTGCACGAGGTCGGCGGGCGAAATAGCCATGTTGTCGCGGAGGTAGTCGAAACCGAACTCGTTGTTCGTACCGAACGTGATGTCTGCCTCATATGCCTTGCGGCGTTCCGGAGAGTTGGGGCGGTGCTTGTCGATGCAGTCCACCGACAGACCGTTGAACATGTAGAGCGGTCCCATCCACTCTGAGTCACGCTTGGCAAGATAGTCGTTCACTGTGACAACGTGCACTCCGTTGCCGGTAAGCGCGTTGAGGAACACCGGCAGTGTCGCTACGAGTGTCTTTCCCTCACCGGTCGCCATCTCGGCTATCTTTCCCTGATGCAGCGCGATACCTCCGAATAGCTGCACGTCGTAGTGCACCATTTCCCATTTCAGGTCGTTTCCTCCGGCTGTCCAGTGGTTGTGGTATATCGCCTTGTCACCGTCTATTGTGATGAAGTCCTTTTTCGGGTCGGCGGCAAGCTCGCGGTCGAAGTCTGTGGCAGTGACAACGGTCTCCTCGTTCTCAGCGAAGCGGCGTGCCGTATCCTTCACGATGCTGAATGCCACGGGCATCACCTCGTCGAGAGCTTTCTCATATATCTTCAGCACTTCCTTCTCCAGCTTGTCTATTTCGTTGAAGATGGACTCGCGCTCGTCTATAGGCGTGTCCTCTATTTTTGCTTTCAGAGCCTCAATCTGGTCCTTCTGCTCTTTTGCGGAGTTCTGCACATAAGCCTGTATTTCCTTGGTTCGGGCTCTCAGTTCGTCGTTACTCAGCTTCTTTATCTCCGGATACACGGCCTTCACGCTTTCCACAAGCGGCTGTATGAGTTTCATGTCTCTGGTTGATTTGTTGCCGAACAGCGACTGTAAAAATTTGTTGAAATTCATTATGATGTCGTTTTTTATTTATTCAGTGTAATATAATATATAGGTGAAGCCATGACATGTGGCATGGCGGAGAGGCGTGGACATGGTGTCACGCCTGATTGTCGGATGTGCCTTACCGCATTCATCGCAGCGGTGCCACGGAGCATGCGTTTGGCGCTCTTATGCGTATGGCTTTTGCAATGGTGGGCGCGATGCGGTCCACTGTTGCGGGAGTCGACACATGCTCAGCCTTTATTCCCGCGCCATAAAATATTATCGGGAACGGAACAAAGGCTGCCCTGACCATGTAGTTTTCCTGAGTGTCTTCGTTGAGAAGCTTCCATCCCGGTGCGACCTCTATGAGCAGGTCTCCGCTTACAGAAGGGTTGTACGGGCTGGTGGTCACGTTGCGCACTCCCGCAGCTTGTGTGAGCAGTTCCTTGGAACGCGAGATGACGTCAGAAAAACTGATGTGACGCTGCTCGAGAAGTTTGCGGTTGATGTATATCTGGTTGTGGTAGCACGTCTCTACATATTTGCCTTGACCGTAAATTGCGCCAAGATACATGTTCAGCAGGTTTGCCGTGCGGTTGATGTAGAACGTTCCTGTGGGGATGCGGTATTTCTGATAGTCCACCGGCTCGTTGTCTGTGTAACCGGTGCCGGTGAGCATGAAGAGCACTTTGTCGCTTCCGACGGAATCCTCTATTTTCCTTACAAGTGTCGCGATTATCTTGTCCAGCTTGAGATAAAGAATCTCCATCTCTGTCTGCCAGTTGGCTTCGTCCTTGCCTTTGGCGGACAATACTACTGACAACATGTCTGTAATGTCGTCGCGTCCCATTGCCATGTCGTTCACGCACGATAGGGAGAAGTCTGCCACGGCATCGTTGTCGGCAGCGTATTTGTTGGTGCTGTTATATGCCTTTATAAGATTTTGGGAGGCTTCAGAGTAGTATGTCGATGTGGTCCACCTGCCGTTTTTCCCGTTTATCCATATCGCACCGTCAGCTGCGTGTCCTCCCGCAAGAATGGCTGCGTCCTTGTCCAGTGCGATGCTATATACGAGCGCGGTGCCTCGGGTGGCTACTTTGAGCTCGTCGCCTATGGTGGATGTCGACAGTTTTTGAGGCGAGTCGCCGTATTTGTCGTCATCTGTACAGTAGACCGGACGTAGTGTGGCGCGGTCCAGCCATTGCGTCCCTACAATATTATTATACTGAGGTGTGCTGCCCGTGTTTATGGATGCGATTGCCGAGGCGCGGTCTACTGGCGAGAAAGTATATCTTGCCGCTTCATAGACACAGCCCTGATTGAGCAGTTTTCTGAAACCGTCGGGCGTGTAAAGGGGCGAAAAATGTTCTATGTAGTCTGTGCGCAGCTGGTCTATAATGATATTTACCACCAGCCTTGGGGCTGGCTTCAGCGATTGTGCCTGTAGTCCGTTGTTGCCTGTAAGGGCGGCGAGTATTATTATCGCCGATAAATATCTGTTCATTTTCTGGTGCGCACTATTTGGTCAAATTTCAATATATATCTTATCAGCAAAGATGATGCCACAATTATCATTCCCTCTGCGTAGTGCTGGAAGAAGCCTCCGAGCAGGAACAGTACAATCAAGACACCCCATACTTTCAGCCATACGTGAATGACGTTTCTGCGCAAACATCTCACTGTAGGATACAGGAATATCAGCGAACACGGATTCAGAAGCAGTATCTGAAGGTTCAGACTGACTGTAGGATGCTGCGAGAACACCATGGCTAAAAGAATGATGCCACATGCTCCTGTGAGCGACATCAGCAGAACGTCTATACCCCATAGCATCTTCATTCGGCATCTTTCGTAAATGGAAAAAGCCGTTACTACGACGAAAAAGATTATGGCGCATGACGTCGGGGACAGCGGAAAACCGCTCCATTCGGGCTGTATGCCGGGAAGAACTACCCACGTGCTGTCGCTGACAAGGGGTCTTTTCCCTCCGTCCTTGTCTATTATTACAGCGTTGTCAAAGTCTTTTCTGAGGTTGTCGGGAAGAAACTGCTGTTGCTCATGGGAAGTAGGGAAGTCCGCCTTTATGCCAAGCAGCAAATCGTTTCCGAATCTCGCCCAGCGTTGATGTTCGTTGTATGCGTGAATCATCTCACGGTACGACTCGCTGTTTTTGTTCCTCGTCCGGTATCTTATGGTGCCGTTGATGTTGTCAAGCAGGATGTCGCGCGCTCTTGTGGTGCAGTTGTCATAAAAGTAATTATATCTGTACACGCGGTTCTGCGGCTCATAATTCTTTATGATAGCGTCTATGATGGCTTTCTTCTCGTCCTTTGTCAGGTTAAGGGTCTGTTGCCTTACCCCTGCGCCCCTTGTGGCGTAATATATCCTGAAAGCCTCGAAATCCTCGATATCCATTGAATAGTCCGTCAGACCGAACACGAAACGAAGGATGAAAAAAGGCTTTTCAAACGAGAACATACCGTAATTCACGGCTATGTCAAGCTGGTTCTGCTTGTCCTGCACTCTTATGGCGGTGTGCCCGTAAAGACTGTACACGTTCTGCCTCGGCCTGCATGTGAGCAGGCTTATTTCCACAGAATCCATGTCCAGACCGGACTCAATGTGTGGCTGTGCCGATGTGTTGTTTGCGTATGACAGGCAAACCAGCAGCGAAAAATATCCTAAAAGAGATATAAAACGTTTCACGATGCAAAAATAACTTATATTTCCCACTTATCGTGAGTTTATTTCGAAATTTTTCAATAATTTTGCAACCACTTGTTTGTCGGATAGTGGAGAACCGGCTCGCGACAACATGTTTCCGGTCAGTATTCTTACAAAAGATCAGTTAGAAAATGAAAAAAGTCTTTATCGCTTCCTTTTTCGGACTCATGACGATGGCGTCATATGCTCAGAGCGGTACAAATTCACCATACAGCCAGTACGGACTCGGTGTTCTCAGCGAGAATGCAGGAGGCTTCTCACGCGGCATGAACGGACTGGGACTCGGCTTCCGTGAGCACAATCAGCTGAACGTGCTGAATCCGGCGTCGTATTCATCTGTCGATTCATTGAGCTTCATTCTTGATGCGGGAATATCCGGTCAAATTACCAACTATGAGGAAGGCGGAGTAAGAAAAAACGCCAATAACGGCAGTTTTGAATATATCATGGCAGGCTTCAGGCTGACACGCCATCTGGGAATAAGCCTCGGTCTTCTGCCGTTCTCGAATGTAGGATACAGCTATTCAAACAATCAGACACTCGGTGACATCACTGATGAGGACAAGGTTGTGTACACAAACACTTATTCCGGAAGCGGAGGCTTCCATCAGGTTTATTTCGGTATGGGATGGGAACCGTTCAAAGGACTTTCCATCGGTGCCAATATCTCTTATCTGTGGGGAAGCTACGACCGTACCGTGAGCAACAGTTATTCAGACAACTACATCAATACATTGTCCAAATACTACACCGCCTCGGTGAACAGCTATAAGCTTGACGTCGGACTACAGTACACAGCCAAGCTGTCGAAAAAGGACAGACTGACATTAGGTCTGGTCTACAGTCCGGGACACAAGCTCGGAGCCGATCCGGAGTGTCTGGTCATTTCGACGAACTCACAGACCTATGTCGCCGACACAACGAGCTACTCCGTAAAAAACGGACTGGAGATCCCGACTATGTACGGAGCCGGACTTATGTGGGATCATGCCGGAAAGCTGAAAGTGGGATTCGATTATTCTCTTCAGCAGTGGTCAAAAAGCAAATATCCGGTATATACCGTTGTGAACGACGCTCCGCAGTACGTGCTTTCTGACAACATGTTCAGCGACAGACATAAGTTCACCCTCGGTGGAGAGATATGTCCTGATGAGACAAGCCGTAATTTTTTCAAACGGGTGAGATACAGATTCGGTGCGTCTTACGCCACGCCTTATGTGAAAATAAACGGACATGACGGTCCTAAGGAATATAGCGTCAGTGCCGGATTCGGCATACCTATTATAAACAAGATAAACAACCGTTCGATACTGAACATTTCGGCTCAGTGGGTGCGACAGGACTCAAAAATGTTCATAAAGGAGAATTCGTTCCGCATCAACATAGGGCTTCTGTTCAACGAGCGTTGGTTCGCAAAGTGGAAGATGGACTGATTCTGCCGGTATGCAGAGGCTAACGTAAGGGAGTTGAATAATTGGATATCCGCGGTTTTCACATATCTGTCCTGTTTGCCGGTGCGGTGCTTTTTGCCTCGTGCAACAAGCAGAAGGAACATACTGCACCTGCCATTCACGACCGTGATTCGGTGTCAATGATGACGAGCTATGGCGTGAATACGCTTATCTCAGATTCAGGAATAATAAAATACCGTATTGTTACGGAACGCTGGGAGGTGAATCAGACCCGCCAGCCTTCGCGCTGGATATTCGAGAAAGGACTGTTCTTCGAGCAGTTTGACGAGAAGTTCCATGTGCAGGCATATATACAGTGCGACACCGCTTATTATTATGACGAGAAGCGCGTCTGGGAGCTTCGCAACCGCGTGACGGTGCACAACAAGAACGGTATAATCTATACCGGAAGCCAGCTTTTCTGGGATGAGGGCAAGCATGAGTTCTATTCGTATGCCCCGTCGCGTGTGGTGACACCTGAGCGGACGCTTGAGGGCAGATATTTCCGGAGTGACGAACGCATGACAAGATATTACGTGTCCGAGAGCTCGGGCTCTTTCGTGAAAGGCGACATATCCGACGAGGAGAACGATACTACAATCGCGCTGCCTGACACGGCAAAGGCAAAACTGCGCCCGCAGGCACTTCCGCAGCGCAAACTGCCTGCCGCACCGAGATAACTGTGCTTTGCGGCAGTGACTTATATACTTGAAAAATTAATCATAACATAATATTTTGGAAACTGATATTCCTCTTTTGACCGGCATATTTGTGACAATGGTCATGTCGGCTTTCTTTTCCGGCATGGAGATAGCTTTTGTCTCGAGCAACCGTATGCTGGTGGAGATGGACAAGAACCATGGCAGTCTTACCCAGAAACTGATATCTTTGTTTTACAGACATCCCAACGGATTTGTCAGTACGATGCTTGTGGGCAACAACATAGTGCTTGTAATGTACGGCATACTCATTGCCAGACTGTTTGACAACACGCTCTTCAAGGGTATGGATGCGGCTTTCACAGTGCCTGCCGACACCGTATTGTCCACGGTGATAATACTTTTTACGGGAGAGTTCCTTCCAAAAGTCCTGTTCAAGAACAATGCCAACCGTCTTCTTGCCGTGTTTGCCATTCCGGCATATTTCTTCTATCTTGTCTTATGGCCTATAAGCCGTTTCTCCACGTTCCTGTCCAAGACAATGCTCCGCTTCGCCGGAATACGGATGGGGAAGGAATACGACGACGAAGGCTTTTCGAAGGTAGACCTCGACTATCTTGTGCAGTCGAGCATTGAAAATGCCGGAAGTGAGGATGACATAGACGAGGAAGTGAAGATATTCCATAATGCCCTGGAGTTCTCGGACGTAAAGGTGCGCGACTGCATGGTGCCCCGTACGGAGATAAACGCGGTGGATATAAACAGTGACGGAAACGAATCGCTGCTTATGAAATTCATCGAGAGCGGCAACTCGAAAATCATTGCCTATAACGGGGACATAGACCATATAGTGGGCTATGTGCACAGTTCGGAGATGTTCCGCAATCCGGACCGCTGGCAGGACTGCATATACAAAATGCCTTTCGTGCCGGAGACCATGACGGCACGCGGGCTCATGCGTATCTTCCTTCAGCAGAAGAAGAGTCTCGGAGTGGTTGTTGACGAGTTCGGAGGAACAAGCGGGATAGTGTCGCTTGAGGACATCGTGGAGGAGATTTTCGGTGAGATTGAGGACGAACACGACAATGCCAAATACATAGCAAGGGAGACCGCTCCGGGCGAATATCTTCTTTCCGCAAGACTGGAGATAGACAAGGTGAACGAGATGTTCGGCATAGATCTTCCCGAGAGCGACGGATATATGACCGTCGGAGGACTCATACTGAGCGTGTACCAGAGTTTTCCGAAACTCAATGAGGTGGTTCATGCCGGCAGGTTCGAGTTCAAGATAATAAAGAGCACCATGTCAAAAATAGAGCTTGTGAAGCTAAAAGTTAATCCCTGAATTCAAATTTTATATGAAAAATTCCATTGTTTGACAATAATTTAGTATTTTTGTGCGCATTTCGCGGTGTGTGCGGTATATTTCGGCGACCTGCAATCCTTTTGTATATACCGCATCTCCGGCATCGTCTTAAATTAAGAGAAAACAATAAAAATAATAAATAATCAAAAGTAATGGCAGTATTAGGAAAAATCAGAAGCAAAGGAATCCTGCTGATATGTATTATCGGTTTGGGTCTTTTTGCGTTCATCGCCGAAGAGTTCTTCCGCTCGTGTGAGACGTCGGAGAACGACAAGCGTCAGCAGGTCGGCGAAGTATTGGGAGACAAAATCAACATTCAGGAATTTCAGGCACTCGTTGACGAGTACACTGAAGTGATGAAATTGCAGCAGGGGGCGGACAATCTGAACGATGAGCAGATGAACCGTGTGAAGGACATGGTGTGGAACACATACGTCCAGAACAAGATTATCGAGAACGAGACAGAGAAACTCGGTCTTACCGTTACAGACGCCGAGATGCAGAACATTCTCAATCAGGGCACGAACCCCATGCTCATGAGCACTCCTTTCATCAATCAGCAGACAGGCCGATTCGATGCCAACGCGCTCAAGAAGTTCATTGCCGACTACAAGGCACAGAAAGCCACAAACCCGCAGATGGCAGCCCAGTATGAGCCGATGTACAAATACTGGACATTCATAGAGAAGAGTCTGCGCCAGCAGCTGCTCTCACAGAAGTATCAGAGCCTTTTCGCACAGTGTCTCATATCCAACAAGGTGGAGGCAAAGATGGCTTATAAGGATGCTAACGAGGAGAGCAAGGTGAGCCTCGCAGTGTTCCCTTACACAAGCATTCAGGACAGTAAGATGAAATACAGCGATGCTGACATGAACGCCAAATACAACGAACTGAAGGAGCGTTTCAGACAGTATGTGGAGAGCCGCGACGTGAAATACATCGACATAAGGGTGACAGCGTCAGCCAAAGACCGCGCCGCTCTTGAGAAGGAGTTCGGCAATTATGCCAAGGAACTCGCAGCCGCAGCCGATCCTACAGACGTTGTGCGCAAGAGCATGTCGCAGATAGCATACCTCGGAGTGCCTGTATCAAAGAACGCTTTCCCTTACGACATCTCACGCCGGCTTGACTCTGTAGCCGTAGGCGGCACGTCAGGAATCATCGTGAACAAGCTCGACAACACCCTCAACCTCATAAAGCTCGTCTCAAGACAGCAGCTCCCAGACTCCATACAGTTGCGCCAGATTCAGGTGATAGGCAAAGACGCCGCTGACATCAGACAGCGTGCAGACTCTATCTACACAGCTCTGAAGGGCGGTGCCGACTTCGAGCTCGTCGCAAAGAAATACGGTCAGGCAGGCGAGAAGTTCTGGATGACGACACGTCAGTATGAGAGTGCTCCGTCAATGGATAAGGACACAAAGAACTATATCACAGCCATCAACTCGTCGGCAGTAAACGAACTGAAGAACATACAGTTCACACAGGGAGGCGTGATAGTGCAGGTTGTAGACCGCAGGGCAATGACCGACAAGTATGTCGCTGCCGTCATCAAACGCACGATAGACTTCTCACGCGACACATATTCAGCCGCATACAACAAGTTCAGTGCTTTTGTAAGTGCCAACCAGACTTCAGAGGCTCTTCTGAAGAACGCCCAGAAGAACGGTTACACAGTGCTTGAACGTCAGAATGTGACCACGGCAGATCACGGCATTGCCGGTATCCGCAGCACGCGCGATGCTCTCAAGTGGGTGTTCGATGCTAAGGAAGGCGACGTCTCTCCGATGTATGAGTGTGGCGACAACGACCATCTTCTCATCGCTGTCGTAGACAAGATACACAAGAAAGGCTACCGTACGCTTGACGATAAGGAGGTGAACGAGTTTGTGAAGAAAGAACTCCTGAAGGACAAGAAGGCTGAGGCGCTCATGGCAAAGGCTAAAGGCGTGAAGAACGTGAATGAGGCAAAGGCAAAGGGTGCTACTGTATCTGAGGTAAATCAGGTCACATTCAATTCACCGGTGTTCATCCCCGCAGTGGGAGCGAGCGAACAGGCACTCAGCGGTGCGGTTGCCGCTACCGCTAAAGGCAAGTTCTGCGCGAAGCCTGTAAAGGGCGAGGCAGGCGTGTATGTGTTCCAGATTATGGACAAGAAGATGCGTCCCGGCAAGTTCGACGAGAAGACCATGCGCGACAACTCACGCCAGAAGGCATTGCAGTGGGCTGGAAACTTCATGAACGAGCTTTACATCAAGGCTGGCGTAGTGGACAACCGTTACCTCTTCTTCTGATAAGTACATACATCAAATGACATATTGGAGTCTCCGCGGACATTCTGTCTTCGGAGACTTTTTTTTGTGTCCCGTTTTCGCGCGCCGTTGCCGCTGCGGTGCCGCCAGCCCTGAGCGCGTCCGTATTCTTGCCATGGCGGTGTGTCCGCCACGCACGTCTTCCGTACGTATAATGGTTTTGCATAATTATGCAATGGTGCGGTTCGCTTATGCATGAATATGCGTCGGCAACTTCATGAGAATGCCGTTGTTTTCTGTCACGTCGTGTTCTGTTTGGAATATGCCGATTTTCAGCTATGTGTGCAACGCCCTGTCATCCAGTCTGTTATCCCTTTCATCCGTTTCATTGACACCTGACTGCGATGCGGAAAAGGCTCTTTCGGACTGCGGAAGAGCCTTTTCCGTCTCATGAAACAGACTTTTCGGCACATCCGTATAGCCTTTCCCGTGAGCCGGAATAAGCCTTGAAGTGTGTGTGATGCGACTTTCCGTATATATTATAGGTCTTTTTCAATAGTCGCGGTCTGTTTAATGGGCTTTGCCGTATGCAGTCCGCTCGTTTTCTGAATCTGTTTTATTGAAAAATATTGTCAATATTTTTTACTTTCAAAAGTGCATGAATATACAGTAACCCCCGGTCCGGTCATCAGACTTCCGCCCTTATTTCGTGCTGCTGTCAGCCGGATTTTATTCAGTATTACCGAAGATGTGGAGGGCTACACCGGGGAAAATCTGAGTGCAAGATGACGGCAGCAATGCGGAAGAAGAATGAAGAGCTGACAATAAACCTTAAATGTACAATCGGTGTTCTAATGACTGATTGGGGGTAAATACAGTGTTGTCAAAGGTCGCGGTGAGACCGGGATTGCCAGTCAGCCGTATTTCATACAATGATTAAAAAAACGCTTTCAAAAGTTGGATGTGCCATGATATTTTTGTATGTTTGCATTTGCTTTATGCATGCTCAGGCAATGCGGCACGTATGCAATGAAGCCGTGCTCATGTCGCATTGTGGTCATGCGGCTCTCTATAACAGGTTTTGGACTATCGCTTATGCTCGAGATAAAAGACGGGACTCTTTCCATTGGCGGACATCAGCTGTTCAGCAATCTGTCGTTCTGTACGGCGGAAGGCGGTCTGACGGCTGCCACCGGACCGCACGGTTGCGGCAAGACATCGCTGCTGCGCGCTTTCCTCGGTTTCCAGCCGTTGGATTCCGGCTATGTGTCTGTAGATGCCGAGCCTGTATTGCCGCAGACGTCGGCACTCTTCCGCGCCGGTATGCTCTATGTGCCTCAGGACATCAGACTGTGTGCAGGCAGTTTTTCGGAGGTTTTCGAGTCGTTGGAGGGTCTGCATGTGAACGCAGCTCTTGACCACGCGCGCAAAAAACTGTTTTATGAGTGGAAACGTCTTGCTCTCGATTCCTCCATGTATGCCATGCCGCTTGAAGAGCTTGACGGCTCCGCGCTGAGGCGTATGATGATTTCGGTTGCAGGCGTTACGGGCAGGAAGAACGTCCTTCTCGACGAGCCGTTTGCCGGACACGACGCGGACACTCTGCCGCGTGTCATGTCATATCTGCGCGCTCTTGCCGCATCCGGCAGTACTGTGCTGCTTGCCACTGTCGACAGTCGCCTTGCCGGAATGTGCGACGTAAGGATAGAACTGGGTGTCTGACCCCATTCAAACAAGACAAGAAGATGAACATTACATTGATAGGATTTCTGCTCGGAATGCTGCTTCTGGCTCTGCCATTGGCGGTGATGCACAGATACGGACTGCGCATATCCACAGGTCGCGCGCTGTCGGCAATTGTGCGTATGGTGGTTTATGTGGGCATTGTAGGAGGTGCGATGTATACGCTTCAGAAGCATGGCGGAGTGGGCATGAGCCTGCTGTTTGTGCTGGTTCTCATAGTGCTGTCGTCGGTCACTGCCATTTTGCGCTCGCGTCTCAGCCTGCGTGTGATGTTCGTGCCCGTCACTGCGGCTGTTGCCGTATCAGTCGTTGTGACTGGAGTGTGGCTCCTGCTTGCCGCGTTCGGCACGGGCGCGCTTGTGAGCCCCCGCTTTTTCCTGCCTGTTGCCGGCATCCTTTCGGGCGTCACTATAACGGTGTGCGCCGATTCGCTTTCGGCATATTATGACGGACTGAGACATCACAACCAGCTCTATTTTTATCTTCTCGGCAACGGAGCGACCCATGCCGAGGCTCTCGATGCGTTCGTGCGCCGTGCTCTCGAGAAGGCGGTTGTGCCGGGACTCTCGCAGATGGCGACTATGGTGGTGGGCACGTCACCGGTGATAATGTGGACTGTGGTTATGTGCGGAAGCGGAGCGCTTGAGGCAGCCGCCTTCCAGTTGCTTGTCATGGCGGCAGTGTTCTGCGCTTCGGTCTTGTCCGTATTGCTTGCCGTGACGCTGACACGCAGATATATGTTTGATGAATACAGCCGCCTGAAACCGTTGCGCGGGAACGGACGCAAAGAGGTTCCTGCCACACGGGAGGATACCGCGCGTGATGCGGATGTGCCGGAAGAGGAGGGGTGAATGATGTGGCGTGGCTTCCAGATGCGGAGGCTTGATGTCACAGCCGCTTGCGGTGCCGTCTGCGGATATGCGCGGGCGGTGATTTTATTATAATGAAAATGATTATGAGGACAGTAGCTTTTTATACAGGAATCGCGCTTTTCGCGCTCACATTGTCAGTGTCGTGCTCAGACTCCGTGCGCCGGAGTGCCGCCATGTTGAGGGCTGCCGCCAACGCAGCTCCCGCAGATATACGCACAGAGAGCGGACAGACCGTTGGCGGAGACGGATTGCTCTTTGCCGCAACTCCTGACACCGTGCCGTCAATTATACTGGAGCGTGAGGGATATGTCACGTCTTATAATAAGCGCACGAGGCTTCCAAACTGGGTGGCATGGCATCTTACGGCAGGACACACAAAAGGCAGTCACAACCGCAGAGGAATGGATTTCGCGGAGGATGAGGACGTTCCTGCGCCACGGGCTGACGACTGGGACTATTACAATTCGGGTTACGACCGAGGCCATATGTGCCCGGCGGGTGACAACAAGTGGAGCCGTGAGGCTATGCGCCAGTCGTTCCTGTTCACGAACATATGTCCGCAGGATCCGGGACTCAACCGGGGTGACTGGAACGAGATGGAGAACGCATGCCGCAGTTGGGCGCGCGAGAAGGGTGACATCTACATTGTCTGCGGTCCTATCCTGCATAAAGGGAGGCATAAGACCATCGGCAAGCACAAGGTGGTAGTGCCCGACGCTTTCTTCAAGGTGGTGCTGTGCATGAACGGAAATCCGAAGGCGATAGGGTTCATATATAAGAACAGGGACGGCAACCGGCCTAAAGGCGATTATGTGAACACCGTTGACGAGGTGGAGCGCATCACCGGCATCGACTTCTTCGCGTCGCTTCCCGACGATGTGGAGCGTGCTGTCGAATCTTCGGCTGATTTGGACGACTGGGAGTAAAGCCTTTTTGTCAGAACCGTTTGTCCGGATTACGGCGCGCTCGTATTCAGGCTTTATTAATTGGGATAAAGCCTGTTGTCAGTTGTGAGACACCACAATGATAATACCAACGGTAGGAGATAAACATTTGTTTTTATTTCCTTGTTTCTTCTTTCATTATATATAAGGTATACACCTTGCCCGGATGCCCCGGCAGCTTTAAACCATACCATTATTCACAGATATTGTATAGGTTTCCGGTTAAACTTTTTTATATGTCTGTTTTTCTTATTTGTGAATATTGTTTGTATATTTGTGACATACATATCAGAGGAAGGCATCAAGGGCGATGCTATTAAAGTGAGGTTCTGTTCAGTCAGTAAGGATTGACAGTATAATACGCTCACTTCCTTGTCCGTTTCATTTCTTTGTATAAGATAAGCTGCACTCGGGAATTTGATAGCAAGCTCTCATTCCTCTCATTTGCATTATCTTTGTATAAGATAAGCTTCGGTTCGGCAATATCAAGCCTGAAGAAACTTCGTTTCTCCGTCTTGCTGTTGCGCTCACCTTGCATTATCTTTGTATAAGATAAGCTGCACTCGGGAATTTGATAGCACGCTCTCATTCCGCTCATTTGCATTATCTTTGCATTATTGATAATAAAAAAATATTACTATGAAGCATTTGTTTATTATATTGACAGCCGTTTTTGCAACTGTTCCTGCCATTGCCCAGGACGTTGAAAAACGTGGAAGCTCAGAACGGGTGACGTTCATCACAGACGGTGTGGACAGCATTCCGACGAATGTGAGTCAGGTGATGAGCGTCCCGCCACAGTTTTATGGCGGTATGGGAGCGATGGACAAGTTCATAATAGACAATCTCCGCTATCCTGCGGAGGCATGGAATGATACGACATACAAGAAAAAGGACGTGTTTGGCTGTTATTGTGTCATAAGGAAAGACGGCAGGGCTGTCTTTCCACGTCCCACAAACATGCACCCTGCACTGTCTGGGGAGATAGCCCGGGTAGTGTCGCTCATGCCGAGCTGGAAACCTGCCGAAAAGGACGGGAAGGTGATTGATGTAGTGTTTTCGATATCTACATCTGTGCTCGACCCGTTTTTCCATATCCCATACAGTGGAATGCCGTATGTCCGGGAAATGCTTGCCGTGTCAGGAAGTATAGATGATGGGAAGTACGGAATAAGCAGGACACAAGCCGACAGCATCGCTTCGTATATATTCTCTGTGCACGAGAAAGGGTGGAACGAGATGGAGTCGACATTGACAGGTGCCCGACTGCTGGCGTCGCTCGGACGGTATGACGATGCGGCTGCTATGCTTAGCCGGGAACTGACGAGATATCATCAGCTCGGATTCACAAAAAAAGGAAAGCTTGACAAGTTGTATCCTGAAGAGTCTTGTTATAATCCCAAGACCGAACTTCATGCAGCCATTACACTTGCCGCGGTATACGACATGGCTGGGATGAGAGAAAATGCACGTGAGGAGTACGACAATGCGATATGGCTGTCCGGCACTATGGCGGAGCAGGGTGTCCGAGCCAACAACACATTTATACAACGCTCGCAGCATTATAACGATTTAATGCGTGAGAAGACAGCTATAGTACGCAGTGAGCGAAACTCAAGTGTCAGACTTAATCCGTCAGACCGTTATGATGTGGAATACGGACCTACGTATAATGATGCGAGCAGAGAAATAGACAAGCGGGTTGCTGAAGGCAAGATAAGCAACGCACGTGTGATACAGATAAACAGACAGATGGAGGATATAACTTTCGACCGTAGCAACCGAAAAAGCTTGCGCGATGCCTTCCGTCTTTATAAGATACGCGCCATGCTCATAGGTCTGCGTGACGGAACAGAGGCGGAACAGGCGTTTGTCAAGGACGTTTCTGACGGAAAGGCAGGGAAGAAAATGGCAAGACATTTCAGGAAATGGAGCAAGAACCTTACCTTACCGGTGGCAAGCCACAGTGAACTTCTTGAGAACATCGTGTATTACGCGCCTCTCAACGAAACCGGTACTGAAACGGAAACCGCACGCTCCGCCGCCAAAAAGTTCTATGACATGCGCCACAGGATAGAGGATGTCTACCCACTCGGGTGGTTGTGCAAATGAACGGGAGGTATATATTTCATTTCCAGTTAATATTGTTTGGAAGTTTCATTAACTTATTTTGTCTCTTTCATTGACTGACTTTTGAATATAATTTGTATATTTGCAAAATACTAACCAACTAAAAATAAAAGTATGGAAAAAAACAATTGAATGAGAAAAGTTTTGCTTCTATAAATAAAGCTGCAAGGTATATACCTGATGGTATGACAACTGATGAGTTTGAAAGATGGCTTTTGAATAATGGGTTTTACCTGAAGGATGCTTTCCATGAGGTGCGCGATCCTAATTCGGGAGATTTAATATCTTCTGATGGTGGACATCTTTGGGTCAGAAAAGAAAATAAAGTAGATGACAAGAAAAATTTTTATAGTTCTGTAGAAGAACCATCTTTGCGCGAAATATTGTTGAATGTTGCCGGAGAACGTGGAACAATTAATAATCCTGTTTCTGTTGATGCATACAACGTCTTTGCAAGATGGGATGTCTGGCCGGGCGGATATGTGGAGCGGCTTGGCTTTGTTGACGAGTATGCGGCTTCGGTAGATTACGGCTGCTCAATATTCACTACTTCCTGGATACGGCGCGGAGCAGCGGAGAATCCCGTTCATGTGTTTCAGTTTTATCAGCTTGTGCAGGACGGCAAGTGGCAGGGAGGCGATGTCGAGACATGGGGCACGGTTTCCGGTTCAATAAGAATCTTGGGTGCTTCTGCCTCATATGGATTTGACACATCAGACACAGGTGAGGACACGTTGGGAAGCCTTGCCAACCTTTCGATAATTGTGGATGGAACAGGTTCGGTTTCAGGAATGAGAAATACATTTCATGATTGCCTTCAAAGTGACGGCAGTTATGAGGTGAGCGATTTAAGGCTCAGTAACTATATACAGCAGCATTTCTATCTGAAAAGTGTATATGACAACGACGACGTGGAGGATGTGAAGGCAGACCTTCTGAATCACCTTGCAGTGTATGTACGCATTGTGACCCGTGAGGACGCTTCCGGATATCTGTATGGAGACGACCGTATCGTGCTTGATTATAATTGGCTGAGACAAGTATTTGTATGTCTTAATCCTGTAACAGGTCGTCTTGCTTCTATATCAGAGGAGAAAATAAAGAATGGTACGATTAAAGTGCGGTTCTACTCTGTCAGTAAGGAATGACCGTTAGATACGGTCACTTCCTTTATAGTTTCTTTTTTTTGGCAACTTTGTACTATTAAAGATATTATTATGAAGCAACTTTTTGTTTTCCTCATGATGTTTACTGCATATACGGTATGCGGACAAGATATTCATGATAATAAAAGACCAGATCGGTATGAGACGCTAAAGAAATTCAAATATATTGCCGATGATGAACAAAGTGACAGCATCCCGTCTGTTGTTTACGACCATATGGATAAACCTCCGGTTTATCCTGGCGGCTTGGGAGAGATGGACAAGTTCATACGCAACAATCTGAAATTTCCGTCCAAAGCATGGATAACATGGAAAAAGCGCGGTCTGGCAAAGACAAGTTATACGAGTACCGGTATCGGTACTTGCATAGTGAGAAAAGACGGAAAGGCGATTCTTGTAAAGAGAACGGACGCCTTATGCCCGGATCTTCAGGATGAACTGGCACGGGTAGTGTCAATAATGCCGCGTTGGAAGCCTGCCGAACTGAACGGGCAGGTGGTTGATGTGATGTTCAGTATCAGTTCAAACTTATTGGATCCAACGCTCGTTGTGCCATACAGCGCAGTGCCTATGGTGAAAGAAAACAGAAAACTGGTGCGTCTCATAGACCGCCGGTATGATTACGGCATGGATAAGAACCTGGCTGACAGTGTCGCTAACAGACTTCTTTCCACTCATATGGAGGGTTGGAGCGATATTGAATCGGCATTGTGTGGAGCACGGCTGCTGGCTGCTCTCGGGCGATATGAAGAGGCTGTAAGCATGTTGAAGGAGACGCTTGATGTTTATCACACATACGGTTTCAGGGAGACTCCAAATACGGAGACGGGAAGATATATGCTTGATTCTTATTATACAAAAGACTGTTATGACCCGGTGATAGAATTGGAAGCGTCGGTGACGCTTGCCGCAATAAGCTGTATGTCCGGCGAGAAAGACAGCGCGCGTATAGCGTGCGATAGAGCTTTGGAACTCATTGACATATTTCTTGTAGAAGGAATGGGGGAGGCTGAGATGAGCATGCAGGAAATACAGATGCGCTCAGAGTTGCTCAGAGAAAAGGCTGAAATAGTAGACCATGCGTCTACACCGGGCATAAGTCTCAATTCCTCAGACCGTTATGACATAGAGCGTGAGATGATTCTTGGCGACCGCAACAGAGAGATAGACAAGCGTATCGAAGAAGGAAAGATAAGCAATGCACGGATAATACAGATAACAAACCAGCTTGAAAATATGTTCAAGGAGCGTCAGGAAAAGACTGCGAACCGTAATACGGTAAGGCTTTATCAGTTGCGTGCCATGCTGGTAGGCATGCGTGACGGTGTTGAGAAGGAAAAAGAATATATCAGGAGCTTGGCGGAGGGAGTATCTGTAGGAAAAAAATTGTCCGGACGTATAGAGAAATGGTCTGGTCATTTCGATTTGCCGATATGCGACAGACCGGATTTACTTGAAAGTATTGTGCTTTATGCTCCTCTTAATACATTAGGAATAAAATCTGAAACAGAGCGTGCCAAGGTAAAGACATTTTATGACATGCGCCACAGGATAGAGGATGTCTATCCACTCGGATGGTTGTGCAAATGAACGGGAGGTCAGTAATGTATTGCCATGAATGACGGTAGTGCGGTCGTTTAGGATATGATTATGTCGTAAAAGAACTGTTATACAAAGGACGAAATTATGCTTATGATAGCAAACACTTTCGTAGTGTATGTCTATCATATTGAAAATAACGGACTGGTGGACGGCAAGACCGGAGCGATGCTCTTTCTTTACAGGTATGCTGCCTTGTCAGGGAATGAAGACTATGAGGCATTGGCTGGACAGCTGCTTGACGGAATGATGAAGGTTGCTCCGTCGCTTCCTTACGGTTTTGAAAGCGGTCTTGCCGGAGTGGGATGGGCTATAAGCCGACTCATTAGAGAAGGTCTTGTGGAGGGAACACCGGACAATGTGCTTAGAGCTATCGACGAAAGAGTATTGGGACGTATGGAGTGCGACCGAAGATCAATACTCGGTCAGGCTGTGTATATGGCTGAACGGCTGCGAAATACTACACCCGAATATGGTCTGGCACGTTATGCAGGACGCATGCTCGACTTTATTCAAAGTGAGCTTACATGCGCAAAAGAATGCCCCACGCTATATCATCTTAATTCGGCTTTGTATTTTTTGTCTTGTGTAAGACATCTGGCTGAAGCGCACGCCGGCGCGGAGAAACTCATCGGTGTGTTGCCTTCGGTATATGACAGAATAAAAAAGGAGTCTGCGTTTACAGAACAGGATATTTTCATTAACCGGTTACTGTCGGAGAAAACCGGAACGGAGGCTGTGTTTTCTGCCGATGATGTCAATGACAAGAACGTGTTGTATGGAGGCAATGCAGGCGACGACGCTGATTTAAGAGGATTCGTCAATAAGGCATGGCAGGAACTGGTTTATTTCGGTAGGCTTGTGTCGGTGTTGCCTTATCAGGATAGACTGTCCGCATTTGTTGACAGAATGCAGACCGATCTGTCGGAGGACAGCATGTCCATGAGGCATGGTCTGGCTGGACTCGGTCTTGCCCTGACAGCCGATGAAGCGGCAGCGATACAGGAATGCGGCACCGGTTGTGTCTGAATAAATCAAAGAACGCCTCACATATGAAAAACAAAAACAATATAGCTTTCTCCGTAATATTGCCTGTATACAATCAGGCGTCATTTGTAAGACGTGCCATAAAGAGCATGATGGCGCAGACTTATGACAATTGGGAACTTATAATAGTGAATGACGGCAGTACTGACCGCACCGCTGAATTCGTGGCGTCATTTATTGACGGTGCGAGAGTAAGATATATATCAAGTCCTGAAAACGAGGGCTTGGGACGTGCGCTTAACCGCGGTCTTGACGCTGCGTCAAACGATTACATCACATATCTTCCTGCCGATGATTTCTATGATGGTTCCCATCTGGAGAAGATGGCGGATGCATTCAGGGATAACGAGAACGCTGCTGTCGTGTTCAGTGGCATAAGATATGACGAGTCTGAGGAACCGGGAGTGATGTCGTGGCGCACATGTAAGGGCACTGTCCCGGGACACGCGCTGCAACTTGTGCAGACGGCTCATCGCAAGACGGAGGACAGATGGACCGAGCGTGAGGAGCTTGTCACGGAAGATCTTTTTATCATGTTCTGGCGTAAGCTTACCCGCCGTGGCGTGTTCGTACCAACGGGAACGGCTAAATGCGAATGGACCAGTCATCCGTTTCAGCGGCATAAGATATGTGGTGAACGTTATGGTGGTGGTCTCAATAAATACAGAGCATACTATCATGTGTCAAGACCTCTGCGATTCAGGGCGTCACGATATAAGACTGTGGATGAAAAGGAGGCTTATGCGGAATACAGGAGACCGCTGCAGACAGCCTGCGGAGACGGGTTGAAGATACTCATAGTAGGAGAACTGGCGTACAATCCGGAACGAATACGCGCACTGGAAGAGGCTGGACACAGACTTTACGGTCTGTGGGCAAAACCGCGTTTCTGCTATTCCACGGTCGGTCCGTTGCCTTTCGGACAGGTGGAGGATGTGCCTTATGACCAATGGAGAAAGCGTGTGGAGGAGATAAAGCCGGACATTATATATGCACTGCTAAGCACATCGGCAATAGACATTGCCCATGAGGTTCTTTCGGCAGATACCGGAATTTCCTTTGTGTGGCATTTCAAGGAAGGTCCTCATGAGGCGATGAAGGACGGACTGTGGGACAAGCTGATAGACTTATATACATACGCTGACGGTCGTATTTGTCTGAATGATGAGACCAGAAAATGGTTCGGGCTTTTCATTCCGGACGAGATAAAAGTGCCGCAGATGACACTCGACGGTGATATGCCTAAAAAAGAAGTGTTCAAAGACTGCTTTTTAATAAAACAGGCTGCGCTCGGCAATTTGATAGCAAGCTCTCATTGCGCTCACTGTCACTGCTTTTTAATAAAATTGTCTGAACTGTACGGTGGTGTGCATACTGTCGTAACAGGACGCATTGTTGGTCTTACCCCGAAGGACATGAGTATTCTGGCGGCAAACGATGTGCATGTTCATCTGTATAATGAGAACACTGTGCCGGATAAAGTGATGGCTGAACCGTTTCTTAAAGCTGCGCCCGGACATTTCCATGTCCATCTTCATTGTCCGCAGAACGAATGGGTAAGTGAGTTTTCAAGATATGACGCGGGATGGCTTCATTGTGTAGGCAGCAACAATGGAGGTTCGCTGTTCAGGGCTACATGGGCGGACCTTAATCTGCCTGCGCGTATAAGCACGCTTGCCGCAGCCTGTCTGCCGATGATACAAAGAAGGAATGACGGTAACATCTCGGCACAGCAGGAATATGTGAAAAGCCGTGGTATGGGACTGTTCTACGATGATATTGACGAACTTGTGACACAGCTTAAGGACAGGAAACTTCTTGAAGGGATTACGCGCAACGTGATGGCGGTGCGTGATTCTCTGACATTCGACAGTCATGTTGATGAACTTACGGCTTTCTTCAGGCGTGTAATAGAGTGGCGTGTCAGCCGCTGACTGCCGGCGGATGTGTTTACAACACGGGGCATAAGGAGAAGGAACGCATTCCCGTGAAATACTTTTTTATAGATAAAACAGGTGTGACTGTCAATCATAGAGCAAGCTTCCATAGTTCCCGTCGCTACTGTTTAATACATGATAAATTGTGCTATTTTACGTGGTCAATCCAAAGTAGAGACGCAAAATTTTGCGTCTCACAAGCAACGATGTGCAATAATGCGGGGTGGATATATGGCTGTTGTTGCAGCGGTTTTCCTCGGGAGACGCAAGATTTTGCGTCTCTACAGAGCTGACGCCATCATTATTTTAATGTAAAAAACATCGTTTTCAGTTTATTTTTCATATATTAGCGGTGAAAACTCCATTGATGTGATATTAATCTATTGGCTATGAGAATAAAAAGAATGATATTGATGTGTGCGGCACTCGTGCCGATGGCTGTCATAGGTCAGCGGCTGCCGTATATGGATGCGTCGCTGACACCGTCGCAGCGTGCTGATGATCTTTGTTCGAGACTTACTGTAGAGGAGAAGATATCGCTGATGATGAACAACTCGCCAGCTATCCCGAGGCTCGGCATACCGCAGTTTGAGTGGTGGAACGAGGCACTGCACGGTGTCGGGCGCAACGGCACCGCAACGGTCTTTCCCGTGACAATAGGCATGGCGGCATCGTGGAACGACAGTCTTGTATACAGAGTGTTTTGCGCTGTAAGTGACGAGGCGCGGGCAAAAAACACGTACGCCCGACGCACCGGAAGCCTCGCACAATACCGCGGACTGTCGTTCTGGACTCCGAACATAAACATATTCCGTGACCCACGCTGGGGACGGGGACAGGAGACATACGGCGAGGACCCATACCTGACGTCGCGTATGGGACTTGCCGTGGTGCGTGGACTGCAGGGCGACAGTTATGCTCCTGACGGCAGCGGGCGGAAACACAAGTACGTGAAACTGCTTGCCTGTGCCAAGCATTTTGCCGTGCACAGCGGACCGGAATGGAGCCGTCACCGCTTTAATGTGGAAGACCTGCCGGCGAGAGACCTGTGGGAGACATATCTGCCGGCGTTCAAGTCGCTTGTGGTTGACGGAGGTGTGAGGGAAGTGATGTGTGCCTACCAGCGCATAGACGGTGAGCCGTGCTGCGGCAACACGCGCTATCTGCAGCAGATACTGCGCGGAGAGTGGGGCTTCAAGGGGCTTGTGACGAGCGACTGCGGAGCCGTGAGCGATTTCTGGCAATCGTGGGGACACGGTTTCTCCGACAGTCAGAGCGATACCAGCGCGCGTGCTCTTGTGACGGGCACCGACCTTGAGTGTGGAAGCGACTACCGCTCACTGGGCGATGCCCTGAAGCAGGGGAAGGTGAGCGAGAAGGACATCGACACCTCGCTGAAGCGTCTTCTGAAAGCCCGTTTTGAGCTTGGCGACTTCGATGCGGACGAACTTGTGGAGTGGACAAGACTGCCTGTGAGCGTTGTGGCGTGCAGTGAGCACCGTCAGCTCGCCGCCGACATGGCGAGACAGACGATGACACTGCTGAGCAACGACGGCATACTGCCGCTGGAGAAGGACGGACTGAAGATAGCCGTGCTCGGTCCCAACGCCAACGACTCAACGATGTTGTGGGGAAACTATAACGGTTTTCCTGTTTCCACAGTGACCATATGGCAGGGCATAAAGGCAAAGGTGCCTTCGGCGCGTCTGATAGAAGGATGCGGATATCTGCATAATAATGATAAGGTGAACGCCTCAAACGTAGCCGCACTTGCGGGCGACGCTGACGTGGTGATATTCGTGGGCGGCATATCTCCGCGTCTGGAGGGTGAGGAACTGCAAGTGGAAGAGCCCGGGTTCAGGGGCGGTGACCGTCTGGCTATAGAACTTCCGGCGTCGCAGAGCGAGCTGGTGAAGGCGTTGTGCGATGCTGGAAAGAAGGTGGTGATGGTGAACTGTTCGGGCAGTGCCGTGGCTCTCACGGCTGAACACGGACGTGCGAACGCCATATTGCAGGCATGGTATGGAGGCGAGCATGCCGGTACTGCTGTTGCCGACGTGCTGTTCGGCGACTATAACCCGGGAGGGAAGCTTCCCGTGACGTTCTATGCGGGCACCGCCCAACTGCCTGATTATGAGGATTACCGCATGGCGGGACGCACTTACCGCTACTTCTCCGGCAAACCTCTGTATCCGTTCGGCTACGGACTTAGCTATACGACGTTTGCCATAAGCAAGCCTAAATACAGGAAAGGTGTGCTTACCGTGAAGGTGAAGAACACCGGGGAGCGCGACGGTGATGAGGTGGTGCAGGTGTATGTACGCAATCCCAAAGACACCGACGGACCGCTTAAGACGCTGCGTGCATTCAGACGTGTAAGGGTGAAAGCCGGAGAATCAGCCGACGTAAGCATAGCTCTGCCGCGCAGCACGTTCGAGCTTTGGGATGAGGAGACGAACACCATGCGCGTCGTTCCGGGCAAATACGTACTGATGGTAGGCAATTCTTCGGCTGACGAAGACCTGAGGAAGATAACTGTAAAGGTGAGGTAAGGGTGAGAAAGTGAGAAGGTGAGAGGGTGAGAAAGTGTGGAGAAAAGGTGAATGAGAGTGGAACGTGAAGTCGCTGAGAATCGCATGGATATTTGCGACAGACGTTTTGTCTCGGAATATGCGGGTTTTGGGGCAGTTTTGTAATGTTGTGAATATCAGGATATTATAATAGATGCGTGGGCGGAATGCCTTTTCTGATGTGTGGAAAAGGCTTTTCCGGCATGCGGGAAAGCCCATATGAGCATGCGGAAAAGGCTGTTTGGGAGAGTGACACGGGCTTTTCCGCAACACGGGAAGGTGTTGCGGAGGCGCATGGCATGATGAGACTATGCCGTGAAATAGCCGTAATGGGGTAGTTATGGTGGCAATTGTGGTATAAGATGCTGGGTATGCCGCAGTAGGAAGGAGATAAAAAGCAGATGAGACCGAGCCTCCGGACCTTATCCGTTTCTATTCTGAGAAAAAATAATGTAAATATTTTTTACTGTCCGCTTTGCGTGAGTGGCGGTTTTATATGAGCGTGTCATCACAGTGATGACCATGCATCCATAAATGTGATGTAAGCTCTTCATCCCTTTTGCATGACGCCTCCGCCATGCCGTCACGCTCTTTTGCAGAAGATGCGGCGTGCTGCATCTGCCAAAAGCGGCAGCCGGTATGCCGGACGGCGGCACGTAAGAGGGGCGAAGCCTTACGTCATGTCAGGATAAGAGCGTGCCGGTGTCGGAAGTGCGGACGGCATGCACGAAGCCTTCATAAGAGCCGGGACAGGGTCGCGCCATATGTCAGTCTCCTGCCTGACCGCCTTTTCATCCGCCCGCATTGCCCCTCTGCCGCGCAAAAGACTACTGCTTGCGGCATTGTCATCCAATGGGAATATAGCCGCTCTTTACCACAATGTCCTGTCCCTTCTCTGACCGCAGATAATTTATGAAAGGCATTACGGTCTTTTCCTTGTCTTCAGTATAATAGAAGTAAAGTTCCCTCACGATGGGATAGATGTGCCTGCGTCCGGTCTGCATGTTGGGATAGACGAAGTGCCGGTTGTCGTATGCCACTTTCACGGCACGCACGTTTTTGTTGATATACGCCATTCCCACGTATCCTATCGCCCCTTTTGTCTGGCTCACAGACTGTATCACCGCTCCTGTGGCAGGCATCGACAGTACGCCAGCCATGTAGTTTTTCTCTTTCAGGACACTTGTCTTGAAAAACTCGTACGTGCCGGATGAAGTCTCGCGCGAATATACAATAATCTTAAGATCCGGACCGTATTTCCCCGTAACATGGTCTTTCACCTGTTTCCAGTTGGTCACCTTTCCGCGGAATATAGCCTCAAGCTGTGAGCGCGTAAGGTGCGTCACCGGATTCGACGGATTCACAATCACAGCCAGCGCGTCGTATGCCACGACAGCCTCTTTGAGCTTTTTACCGCCGCGCCCGAATTTTATCCTTTCATTGAATTTCACCTTCCGGGATGCCATCGCGATGTCTGTCGTCCCGTCGAGCAGGGATGATATGCCTACTCCGGTGCCTCCTCCGGTGACGGTTATGCTTGAGTTCCTGTTTTCATTCATAAAGCATTCAGCCGCTTCCTGCGACACAGGCAGCAGCGTGTCGCTGCCTTTTATTTTCTGTGCATTGGCTGTAGTGCAGAGCAGCAATGTGAAAATGATAAGAGATAGTCTGTACTGTTTCATAATGTCAGTTTGATTATTCGACCGCTAAGTAAGGACTTTGTCTTTTTATCCGTATTACAGCGGTGATACAATTGTGTTACATATGTTCGATATGACGTGTTTTATCATACGGAAACCGTATTGTAACAATTCTGTCACGGGTTCGTGATACGTAAGATATAATTTTACAGCGGAACTATTGAAAAAGAGAAAATGAGGAAGATTGTAGAGAGGATTGCCGCCGGGATAATAACATGCAGCGGATTCCTTACAAGTATTGTCATTCTGCTTATTGTGGTGTTCCTGTTCTCGGAGGGACTGGGACTTTTCTCGTCGAAGACGATAGAGGAGGGCTACTCGCTGGTTGTCAACAAGGCGAACCCTGTGGAAGATCTGGACGCAAGGCAGATAAAGGAGATATTCGATGAGGACATAACCGAATGGAAGGACGTGGGCGGCACTGGCGGAAAGATAAGGCTGCTGAGGTTTGACGACATGGAGAGCCTGTTCAGCAGGGAGCGTCTGGGAGAAAACTATGAGCATGCGGAGGCTTGCCTTGACTCGCTTATAAAGGCGGATGCCGGCATCATAGCCTTCATTCCGGAGAGTTATGCCTCAAAACTGAAAAACGGCAGGATGCTGGACGGGCATGAGATTTCCGTCGGAGAGGTGCTGGGAGGAAACGAATGGTTTCCTACGGCTACGCCTGCGCCCCAGTTCGGATTTGTCCCCCTCATTTTAGGAACGGTATGGGTGACGGTGTTTGCCATCATCTTTGCCTTGCCTTTCGGTCTGTCCGTCTCCATATATATGTCGGAAGTGGCTTCTGTGCGGACCTGCAAGATGTTGAGACCCATAATAGAGCTGCTCAACGGCATACCGTCAGTGGTGTACGGCTTTTTCGGTCTGACGGTAATCGTCCCCATATTGCAGGATGTATTCGGATTGCCGGTGGGAGAGAGCGGTCTCGCAGGAGCCCTTGTGCTTGCGATAATGGCTTTGCCCACCATCATCACAGTGAGTCAGGACGCCATGCAGAACTGTCCGCGGGCGATGAGGGAAGCCAGCCTTGCCCTTGGCGCGTCAAGATGGCAGACAATATATAAGGTGGTGATGCCCTATTCGGTATCGGGCATCACGTCGGCGGTAGTGTTGGGCATAGGAAGAGCTTTCGGCGAGACGATGGCGGTGCTTATGGTAACCGGCAACGCGGCTGTAATACCGCTCTCCATCACCGACCCTTTGAGGACCATACCAGCCACCATAGCAGCCGAACTGGGAGAGGCTCCTGCCGGAGGTCCCCACTACCAGTCGCTGTTCCTGTTGGGTGTGGTTCTGTTTTTCATCACGCTGATAATTAACACGAGTGTAGAATATATTTCGTCAAGAAACAAATAAGGAGAAAAGATGCTTATGGAAAGTAAGATGAGCCATATGGATAATAGCAGGCGTAAGCTGATTGTGGAGAATGCCGCGTTTTTCATATTCCGCCTTCTGAGCGGCGTCATAGTGACGGTGCTGTTCATAATTCTAGCCTTCATTATAATAAAAGGTATAAACGTGGTAAACTGGGATTTTCTCACAACCTATCCCACCGACGGAATGAAAGCCGGAGGCATTTATCCGGCAATAGTGGGCACGTTCTGCCTTATGGCAGGCAGTGCGGTGTTCGCCTTCCCGCTTGGCATAATGAGCGGGATATACATGCATGAGTATGCGAGCAACGGCAGGCTGATAAAGTTCATACGCATGATGACGAACAATCTTTCGGGCATCCCGTCCATTGTCTTCGGACTATTCGGAATGTCGCTGTTTGTGAATTATCTTGGATTCGGAGACAGTATAATAGCCGGTTCGCTCACGCTGGGACTGCTTGCGCTTCCCCTTGTCATAAGGACAACGGAAGAGGCGTTGAAGGCAATTCCCGACAGCTACCGAGAGGGAAGCCTCGCTCTGGGCGCCACCAAGCTCCAGACCATCAGAAAAGTGATACTGCCGATGGCGATGCCCAACATCATCACCGGACTGATACTGGCTCTGGGACGTGTCTCGGGAGAGACGGCTCCCATTCTGTTCACATGCGCCGCTTACTATCTTCCGCAACTCCCTGACAGCATATTCGACCAGTGCATGGCATTGCCCTATCATCTTTATGTGCTCGCCACCAGTGGAACGGATATGGAGAGGCAGATACCGATAGCATACGGCACGGCACTTGTGCTGATAGTGATTGTTTTCATCATAAACATAATGGCAAACGCAATGAGAAACTATTTCCAAAACAAACTCAAGACCAACTGATGTTTGCGGGAAGAAATAAAGGCTAAAACAAGACGAAATGAATATGACTAAGATTGAAGCAAAGAACGTCGACTTCTATTACGGACAGTTTCATGCTCTGAAAAACATAAGCATGAGCATCGGAAGCAACGAAGTGGTGGCATTTATAGGTCCGTCAGGATGTGGAAAGTCAACATTCCTCAGACTGTTCAACCGTATGAACGATCTCATACCGGGCAGCCGTCTGGAGGGCAAGATAGAAATAGACGGGAAAGACATTTACGGAAAAGACATCAACGTGGACGTGCTGAGAAAGAATGTGGGAATGGTTTTCCAGCGGCCGAATCCTTTTCCGAAAAGCATATATGAGAATGTGGCATACGGATTGAGGGTGAACGGAGTGAAGGACGAGAGTTTCATCTCTGAGCGTGTGGAGCAGTCGTTGAGAGGTGCCGCCTTGTGGGATGAGGTGAAAGACAAACTCAAAAAGTCGGCTTACGCCCTTTCAGGAGGTCAGCAGCAGAGGCTGTGCATAGCAAGGGCTATGGCAAACTCTCCTTCGGTGCTGCTCATGGACGAGCCTGCCTCTGCCCTTGACCCCATATCGACAGCGAAGATAGAGGAACTGATACATGAGATAAAGAAAGACTACACCATTGTCATCGTCACCCACAACATGCAGCAGGCGACGCGCGTGAGCGACAAGACGGCTTTCTTTTATCTTGGTTCGTTAATAGAATATGACGCTACATCGAAGATGTTCACTAATCCGTCAAAGGAAGAGACACAGAATTACATAACCGGACGTTTCGGCTGATACAACTAAATATTATATATAAATATGGTGAAATTCGTAGAAGAAGAACTTCAGAAAATAAACAGTGAGGTTCTTGAAATGTGGGAGCTGGTTCTTGACCAGATGAAGAACGTGTGTGAGGCTTTCTTCACTGACGACAAGGAAAAGGCATGGGAGGTGCTTATAAGAGAAAAGAGAGTGAACGCTTGCGAGACAAAGCTTGACTGCGACATAGAGGACTTCATGGCGCGTTTCAATCCTGTTGCCATAGACCTGCGCTTTACTATAGCCATGCTGAAGATAATCACCGACCTGGAGCGTATAGGTGATTTCGCGGAGAATATAGCGCGATTCATAATAAAGCACGAGGAGAAGTATCTGGACGACAGCCTGCTGGAGAAAACGAGAATAAGGGAGATGGCAGACTGTGTGGTGGAGATGCTCGGCATGTCAAAGACTGCATTCGAGGAAAGGGACATTGCCATAGCCTACAGTTTGTTTGAGAAGGACAATGTGCTGGACGAGATAAACTCTGCCTCAACGGACGCTCTCGCACAGTATGTGGGCGAGAATAATGACAAACTGGCGTTCTGCCTTGATTTTAAAGGAGTGATTCTGCGTCTGGAGCGTGCGGGAGACCATATAACGAATCTGGCGGAAGAAGTTATCTTTTATGTGAATGCGGCTGTATTGAAACACACAACCGACAAGCTTGGCAAAGACAAGGCACTAATGCACAAACTGCGTGGTGAGGACAACGAACAAGCGGACGGATGCTGAGCACACGCATGGCTGCGGAGCATAAACGGATGAACGGTATATAAATTGTCATTTATATAATATGTTTTTTCTTGGTTGCCGGATATTTCCGGCAGCCGTTTTTTTATCTCAAAAACACAACGCTATATCTATATCACACCAATGGCATGTCACTTTCATTTATGGAAATCCTATCAGAATCTCAGTTTCATTCTGGCAATAGACAAGGGATACGCTTGTTAGATTATTTTTGTATGACTGGAATAAGGTTTGCCATAACATTACAATCAAACAATTTTAGCCTCCGTGCGATTCTATAATAAGTTTTTTATGGGTTTATCTAAAACACATCTTCTGTATTTGCACAGCAAGAGCGTACGCCAATCGTGGCGGCACAGCATTGCCAACCATCTTATACCCGTTTCTGATGTTTGTATAGAAGAACACGAAGCTATCAGAAAATGTCTGTATTCTTGCGCATTCACGCACACTCAATCGACGATAAAGGTGCTCATGTCCTTTTGCGAAAATTCTCTTGTCAGAACTGACATAAGCCATTTTTGGAGCCTGCGGATGTTGAGGCTCATTCCTTGCCTGTGCCTGTATTGTGAAAGACTGTTCGTACCATGAACGGACACGATTGCGCGACATGTATTTTGCGTCATAGTTTCCAGTATAAACGTCATGGTTCTTTCTTGCAGGGTGTTCTGTCAGAATCATCTCGTCGTTGAAAAACCTTGGTCTTTCAACGATATCCCCAATGGCTTCTCTTAAAGTGATTTTCCTGCCGGTCGCAGCAAGTGGGAACGTAAACGTATTATGTATGTCATTCCGTATTCCAATAAAAAACACACGATATCTATCTTGCGGAACCTTAAAGTCTGACGCATTTATAAGTTTGTATTTTATAGAATAACCTATAGATTGCAGACTTTCTATTATGAATGCCAACGATTGCTTATGCCTGTCATCAAGTATCCCCTGTACATTCTCAATGACAAAGAACTTTGGCTTTTTCATCTTGACAATTCTGACATACTCTAAGAGCAATTTGCCCCTTGGGTCTTCCAATCCGAGCTGTTTGCCACCTTCGCTACACGATTGACATGGCGGTCCGCCTATAACACCGTCGCAAGAAGGAATGTCCTGGTCTTTGAGTAAGCGTACATCTGTAGTGTTTAAAATGGTATTGAGGTGATTCCTTCTATATGTTTCAAATATAGAAGAATCGTTTTCATTAGCCCATTTCACATTGAAACCTGCTCTTTCAAACCCAAGGTCAAGACCTCCGCATCCTGCAAATAGAGATACTACATCCATGAATTGTCTGATATGATATTATGCCGTTTCAATGTTTCTATTATGCTTAATGCCACATGATACGCAAGGTTGACAGGAACGGCATTGCCAATCATCTTATATCCATAATTCACCTCTTCATATATGAACTTGAAGTCATCAGGAAAACTTTGGACACGGGCAACCTCTCTCACGGTCATTCTTCTATACAGATGCTCTTTCCCTTCAACAAATTTCTGTAAGTTCTTTTCCACCTTTATCATCTTTGGTGCCTGAGGATGAAGCTGGCATTGTCTTCCGCTTGCCTGAACAGTAAATCCTGGCTCATCCCATGACCTTACTCGGTTGCGTGACATGAATATTGGTGAGAAAGCACCGGTGAAATATTCATTGTTAGGTACGGCACAAGCATCTCCGTTTGTATGGTTCTTTTCTCTTGCCGGTATGGCTGTGTCTTGCAAATCCCAAATAGCCTCGCGTAAAGTAGGTTTATGCTCTTGCGGTTTCGGATATTCATAATCATCTATGTGTAAATCCTTGCGAAAGCCGATGTAGAATACACGGTCTCTGTCTTCAGGTACATCATAGTCGTTGGCATTAAGCATTTTCAGATTAACGTCATATCCTGCTTCATCAAATAACCTCATGAATCCACTAACGGCGGCAGCATGTCGTTTGGCAAGCATACCAGACACATTCTCCGCAACAAAAAACAGAGGTTGTGTGTCACGCAAAATCCTGATATATTCATAGAACAATTGTCCGCGGGCATCTTCTATACCTTTTAAAGAACCAGCTTCACTCCATGATTGGCAAGGAGGACCGCCTATTATACCTGCCACATGTTTAGGAAATGATTCTGAAGGTATATTTCTGATGTCACCTTCTATTAATTTTGTGTCAGGGAAGTTAGCTTTAAATGTGGGACATATTTTCTTATCTAATTCGTTTGCGACTATTGTATGGAATCCCGCATTGTGAAATCCCTTATCAAGACCACCTGCACCAGAAAAAAGACTAATCAAATTCATATTTACCACTTGCAGTTAAAAGATATGTTTACAGCAGGAGGCATTCCTATAATCTGAATATCAAATTTCAAAGATGGTTCAATGGTGTCTTTTGCATTGTGTATTCTGAATGAGAATTGCCAGCCATTATCAAAGCCCATAATTACCGTCGTCTTACTTTTAGGTTTGAAATCCATGTAAAGCAGAGTTGTCGGTAGCTCCATTGTAGGAACTTCCAAAGAAGGCTTTTGCGTCTTGCTCGGTTGGTTCAAAGTCCCATACATATTGAATGACTGTATTGTGGTGACTCTTTTATTGTCTATACTGATAACCTTATAGAAGTCATATTTGCTAAGTAAATATTCGACAAGTTTACGAGGAATGTCGGCATTTTTATTTACTTGTGTCTTTATTTCTTGCATAAAAGCCTTCAATAATGGCACATAAACATCGTCTTCTTTAGAGTTCAAATCTCTAAAGTAGGTTCCCCTTGCTTTTTCCTCTTCCAAAAAATCAAATGTAGTTTTTACTGCATTCCAGTATTCTTCAGAACAGTTAATGCCATACCATTTTTGGCCGAAATCCAAACCTTTTGCTAAACGGCTGTGCTTTACAGCCATGTGATTGTGCTTTATGCTCAATCCAATCTCCCAGACAATATCCTTACGATCAATAATAATGTCACGTACGTCAGCTTCTATTCCATGTTCATCGCTTTGTATATACAGATTCAGTGTATCATTGTCAACTTCTACGATATTTGGTTCCAATGCAAATATTGTATCTATTGTTGATTTCGCGCTCATCGTATATAACGCTTTCTCAGCAACACTAAGTGTATTCCATGCATGTTCTGCAGCATCATAACAGCTATTATGGATTATTTGTGATTTACGGATAGCACTTATTGCATCTTGTAATGAATGCAAACATATGTATTCGTAGGCACGTCCTTGGTCATTACTTTTACTACTCATAATTATTAATCAATTCTTTAATGTCAATGTTTAATACGTTAGACCTGCTAATTATATCTTCCATTAGAGGCAATGCGGTGTTATCACATCATTTTGAAACTGTAGATGGATTTACGTCCGACCGTTATGTCAACTATTATATTGTATATTTCCGTTCAACTAATACCAATTTCAAGAGATTAATATCCATTATATATTATTTGTAAGTGCAAAGGTAACTATTTATTATTACTTTCTTTCTTACATATTATTTTTAATGTTATCTTTGGCTTCCTATTTCATTTACATAACTATTTTTATTAATACAGGTAGAACTCTTTCTCGATTTAGGGAATGTATGTTTTATATAATATAAGAGTTTTTTATAATGAAAAATCGTCCGGTGGCAAGTTGTGCTTGTCGGTAATGTGACGTTCTGCGGCAAGTATGCGCTCAAAAGTCGGATATGGTCGGGTTAAAATAATGCAAAAAGTGTGGCGGTATATGGGAAATGTATAATTATTTTATTAACTTTGCAATCTATTATAAACATAACATAGCTGTAAAAGCGTGAAAATAAAGGAAGTGATGACCGCCCTTGAACGTTTCGCGCCTCTGCCTTTGCAGGAAGGATGGGACAATTCCGGCTTGCAGATAGGATTGACGGAGGTGGCAGTCTCAGGGGCTTTATTGTGCCTTGACGTGAACGAGGACATCATCGATGAGGCAGTGAGCAAGGGATGCAATCTGGTTGTGTCACATCACCCGCTGCTGTTTCACGGATTGAAGACCATATCAGATGCCGACAGTGTGCAGCGTACGGTTATGAAGGCTATAGAGAATCGCGTGGCTGTGGTGTCGATGCATACAAACATGGACAACGCACGCGGTGGCGTTAACTTCAAGATTGCGGAGAAGATGGGACTTGAGAACGTCGGTTTCTTCGCACGTAAGGATGTCGGAGGCATTGAGGCAGGAAACGGAGTGATAGGCGAGTTGCCCGAACCGTTGGGTGCTACGGACTTCGTGAGAAATGTGAAAAAACAGTTTGGTGTGGACTGTGCCATGTGCAACGAGCTGCTGAAACGTCCTGTGAGGCGTGTCGCCATATGCGGCGGAGCGGGCGATTTCCTGCTTGACGAAGCGATAAAGGAGGGCGCGGACGCTTTTGTCACGGGCGAGATGCATTATCATGTGTATTTCGGACATGGGCAGGAAATACAGATATGTGTTATCGGACATTACCAGAGCGAACAGTTTACTAAGGAAATATTCAAATCAATAATCGAGGAAGAGTGTCCCGGAGTGCCGGTCGTAATGGCTGGAACGAACACGAATCCGATAATCTATTTATAATTATGGCAAAGAAAGATCCTACAGATTTATCAGTGGAAGAGAAACTGAGAACCCTTTATCAGCTTCAGACAACATTGTCGGCAATAGACGAAAAACGTGCGTTGCGCGGTGAACTGCCTCTCGAGGTGCAGGATCTCGAGGATGAAATCGAAGGCTTGAGGATTCGTGTGGAGAAAATAGAAAACGAAATCAACGAGTTCCAGTCGGCGGTATCGCAGAAAAAGGCGGAGATAAAGGAGGCTGAGGCAAGCGTGGAACGCTATAAGCAGCAGTTGAACGATGTGAAGAACAACCGTGAGTATGACACTCTGACAAAGGAAATAGAGTTCCAGAGTCTTGAGATAGAGCTGTGCAACAAAAAGATCAAGGAGGCTCTGATGAAGGTCGAGGAGAAGAAAAAAGACCTTGAGCAGAACAAGCTCCTAATAGACGACCGCCAGACAGCTCTTGAGGACAAGAAGGGCGAACTTGACGAGATAATGCAGGAAACACGTGAGGAGGAGGAGAAACTGAAGGAAAAGGCAAAGGACATGGAGACAAAAATAGAACCGCGCCTTCTCTCAAGTTTCAAGCGCATACGCAAGAACGCGCGCAACGGTCTGGGCATCGTGTACGTGCAGCGCGATGCCTGCGGAGGATGCTTTAACAAAATACCGCCACAGCGACAGCTCGACATCAAAATGCACAAGAAAATCATCGTGTGCGAGTATTGCGGAAGAATCATGATTGACCCTGAACTGGCTGGCGTAAGGAATGCCGCTGGTGATACGGACGACAAACCGAAGCGCAAGCGTGCTGTGCGTAAGACAAAGAAGGCTGACGAGTAGTATTAAGACGACTTTATATGGTAAGGTGCGGACAAGGGCGCGTAAAGGAGCGGCGTCGTTGTCCGCATTTTTTTCATAAAATAGCGTTAGTCGGATGAATTCAGTATAAGGACAGTTTGTGTATACTTCTATTTTTCCGTTACTTAAAATTCGCCAGATTCGTATTAAACCCGAATCGTCATTAGACTTCTATTCTTGTTTAGTGCTGCTGTCAGCCAGATTTTATCCTGCATTTGTTGAAGATGTGACGGGCTACACCGTGAAAAAGCTGTATACAATATGAAGACAGCAGTACGGAAGAAGGATGAAAGGCTGACAATAAGCCTTAAATAACGTGAGTTCGATGAAATATAAGTGTTTGAAGATTTGGTGATTAGCGAAAATTGCTGTAACTTTATAGTGCTAAAATACAAAGACTTACAAACAATAATCGCTATGATCACCGAGGACAAAGTTACAGAATTATTTTGTATGGCAGACGATTTCTGCAAGTTTTTTGATGCTATGATGAAGAAATACACATTGAAATCTGATAATAAGCGTGCTTATCACCGCGATTCAACCATGTCAAAGTCTGAAATTATGCTTATTATGATAATGTTTCATGACTCTGGTTATCGTTGCCTAAAGCATTTTTATGTAGAAAAAGTCTGCAAGCACCTTCGCCACCTCTTCCCCAAGGTTGTCTCCTACAACCGCTTCGTGGAACTTGAAAAACAGGTTGCCGTCCCCTTGGCCTTATTTATAAAGAAGGTATTGCTGGGTAAGTGTACAGGCATAAGCTTTGTCGACAGCACTCCGTTGAGGGTGTGTAGGAACCAAAGGATACATATCCACAAAGTATTCAAGGGCATTGCGCAAAGAGGCAAATGTTCCATGGGATGGTTCTTTGGCTTCAAACTGCACCTGATTTGCAACGAGAAGGGCGAGATTCTGAATTTCATGATAACTCCAGGTGACGTATATGACCGCAAACCGCTTGAGTACAAGGCTTTTGTTGAATTCATTTACGGAAAGCTCGTCGGTGACAAAGGCTATATCGGAAAGAATCTCTTCCAAAGGCTCTTTGTCGATGGCATACAACTTATCACAAAATTGAAAAGCAACATGAAAGGTGCGTTGATGAGTGTCTCCGACAAGCTTCTTCTCAGAAAGAGGGCTATAATTGAAACCGTGAATGACGAATTGAAAAACATCGCACAAGTGGAGCATTCAAGGCACAGGAGTTTTGAGAATTTCATAGTAAACATGCTTGGGGCAATTGCCGCTTATTGCGTGTTCCCTAAAAAGCCTTGCATCCATGTACAACGCACATTGGATACACAGCTTGCCTTATTCTAAATTCATCGAACTCACGTTAAATATATAATCTGTGTCCGCCCGGTATGGACGCAAAATCTTGCGTTTTCCGAGGAATGATAGCGGGAATGGCAGGCATATATTCACATCAGTTCATTGTGCATCCTTGCTTGTGAGACGCAAGATTTTGTGTCTCTATTTTGAATTGTACGTGTATAATACCGCCTTGTTTTCATGTACGAGACAGTGCCGGTGAAGGCAGCAAGAGTTTTTTATACTGCCGGATGCTGTCTGTTTTTTCAAAAACAAACAGGAACGAAATATGTATGGAGCAGTGTGAAACATGTATGATGTCCGATGTGGTTTGGTATAAAAATAATCCAAGTGAGTCTGAAATCACGCATGAGACCGCTTGTCTGGCGTGGCTTTTTATGATAAAAGGCGAAGCATTTATGCTTCGCCTTTTATCACGCTTTGAACATATCATTATGTTATTGCTTGTTGTATGCATAAAGCAAAAGATCTGCGTGCATTGCGGATTATAAACCGCGTGCCTTATATATAAGTTCTTTTGCGTTGTTTATTTCCTGAAACTTTTTCTCGGCAGCCTTCTTTACGTCCTCGCCAAGTGTGGCGACGCGGTCCGGATGGTGCTTAAGTGCCATCTTTCTGTATGCAGCCTTTATCTCCTCGTCTGTGGCGTCGGGACTTACGCCAAGTACCTTGTATGCCGCGTCAAGGCTGCTGTTGCCGTATTGCAGGTTGAGCATGGAGTCTATGTCGGCGGAAGATATGCCGAGATTTACGGCAACCTCTCTGAGCGCGTCGTTTTCTTCTTTTACGATTACGCCGTCTGCCTGCGCAATCATCACAAGGAAGTTGAGAAGCTGCAGACGCTGCGCATAGCTTATGTTTGTTTCAATCTGCCGGCACGCATCGTGAATTGTGGCTCTGAACCTTTCCGCTCCCATCTGTTTCTGCTGCTCGAACAGGCGCAGTATGATTCTCTCTCCCTCAGCTTTTGCGGTCTCTCCGAAATTACGGCTCAGAAATCGTCTCACAAGTTCCATTTCTGAGTGCATCACTTTTCCGTCAGCCTTGATTATGTAAGAGGACAGTACGAGGAGTGAGAAAAGAAAGGAGTTGCGTTCTCCTTCATATTCTCTTTGCCTGTTATAGCTGTCGTCAAACGCTTGTCCGTATTCTCCTTCTTTGCCGTTGACATTGTCCATTCCTTTCTCAAATAGCCATCCAAGGGCAAATCCTGCGAGTGCCCCTAAGGGACCTCCGCCCAATATGAATCCCAGATATCCTCCTATCCATCTTGATGCTCCCATGTCATGATTGTTTTAATTTGTATTCTTTCTGTATTCGTCCGGGCTTGCCTTCATTTATATAATGAAACGTACAGGCACGGTTTTGTGTATTATGAATATGCAAATATAGTGCCTTTATGTTTTTCTGACAATAAAATAAATAAAAAGTAGATATTCTTTTGTATTTATAATAGTTGGAAAACGATTTGGCTGTATATATTATATAATGTCAGGATAGTCGGGGATGTCTGTGAGAAAGGTGTAGCTGCGGCGGTCATAGTCCATCTTGCAGCAATAGTGTTGCATACCGTTGCTCATGATGAGATAGTCAACATGTAGAAGAAGATTGTATGCGGATATCTGATCAAAAACGTTGCGTGTTATGGCAATGTCAGGAGCCTTGTATTCCATTATCATGATTGGTTTAAGGCTTCTGTTATATAATACGGTGTCGGCACGTAGTGATTTAGAGCCATATTTCAGGCTGACTTCGTTTGCCATGAGTGAGGCTGGATATGATTTGCACTCTATCATATAATGTATGAAATGCTGTCTCACCCATTCTTCAGGCGTGAGTGCGACATGCTTCCTTCAAAGAATATCGTATATCATCGGCTTTTGTATGGTACCGGACAATTTTATTTTAAAACTTGGTAGGTTTAGTCGGATCATTTTATTAATTTTGTATCATATAATGATTATTGCATTAACAGCTTCAGACAATGGTTCCATTGCTTCACAATAAGTGGAAATGGAGACTGTACACAATTGTTTTTGTATGCAAAGATAATGTGAATAGTTGCTCTGACAAAATAAATTACGGCTGTTTTATGCATGAATAATGCGAATCAGGCACATCTTGTCGTTTTCATGTGGACAGTATTCATCGCGTTTTATACGGTTGAGAATGTCTCCGCGCGACAGATGCCTGTGTTTATTGAAAAAAATACAATTGTTTCGAAATGGCAGAGAAAAAGACTGTAACTACGTATGAGTCAGTGATGCGTGATTTGAAAGCACGCAGATTTTATCCCATATATTTGTTGATGGGAGAGGAGTCTTATTTCATCGATAAGATATCTGATTATATCTCAAACAATGTGTTGCAGCCTGAAGAATTGTTTTTCAATCAGAACATTCTGTTTGGTTCTGATGTCACCGCCGCGCAGATTGTGGATATGGCGAAAGGCTATCCTGTTATGCCGGCAGAACATCGGCTGATTGTCGTTAAGGAGGCACAGAACATCCGTTCTTTTGACGCTTTGGAGAGATATCTCGATAAACCGATGTCTTCTACAATACTTGTCTTATGTTATAAGAACGGAACCATTGACAGACGCAAGAAGATTGTAGCAAAAGCGGAAGCCGTAGGCGTAGTTTTTGAAAGCAAGAAGAAACGTGACAGCGAACTGCCTGGTTTTATTACAACGTACATGAAAACTCACAATGCCGCGATAGATGAAAAGTCGGCTGCGCTTGTTGCCGAACATATAGGTTCTGATATAAGCCGTCTTGTTTCCGAACTGGACAAGCTCCTTATATCACTCTCAGATACGGACCGGCGTGTTACACCTGATGTCGTGGAACATCAGATAGGAGTGAGCAAGGATTTCAATTCTTTTGAATTGCGCCGTGCGATAATTGAACGTGATATAATGAAGGCTAACAGAATAGTAAATTATTTTGACAAAAATCCCAAGGCAGGCTCTGTTTATTCTTTCTTGCCTTTACTGTTTGGTTTTTTCCAGAATCTGATGATTGCGCATTATACTCACAACCGTACAAACGACTCGGCTGTTGCAGAGGCTTTGGAATTGAAGTCCGTGTGGGGTGTAAAGGACTATATGGTAGGTATGAAAAACTACACACCTATGAAAACAATGCAGATAATTTCTAAAATAAGAGAAATAGACGCTAAAAGCAAAGGTCTGGATAATCCAAATACAGGGTCTGGTGAGTTGATGAAAGAGCTTATATTCTATATTTTGCACTGAAAAACACCCTTTTTTCGATATTGCTTTTTCTAAAACATAACTTTCATTCAAGGCATTTTTTCTTTATAATTTGCTAAAACTATGATAGTTATGTGATTTATTCCCTCTCATATTTTGAGTATTTCAGGATGACATTATCCTTTGTCCGAATTATTGAAAAAATGGGAAATTTTCCCATTTTCAAACCGTTCAAATCAACAATTAGTAAATTTTAGCATTTCAAAATGTGTAATATAATATTGTAAACCAATTCCGATAAACGTGTCGCAATCTCTATATTTACGTATGTAATATGTAAATGTAAAATACGAATCGTTGTATATTGTATATACAAAACGATATTGTCTGATTATATGAATGTGAATGTATATATATACATCAGTGACTTTCATCATATATCTATATGAAAATGAGCTGATTAAAAGATTTTATTAATATTTTCATTCGGTTATTGCATACTCATATCAGAATTATACATGAGAAGGCATGTATATTACATCTCTATCGGTTAAAATAACTATACTGATTACCAATAGTATATTATAATATATGTAAAGTGTTTTTTATGGCGTTAATTGATGGCTTCCTTTACATTTGTATATGTAAATGTAAATATCAACAACACACATAGTATCACACTGTAAATTTGATATTGCAAATGTGTTTTATCCAAATGTAAATATGTTATTGAATTGTTGTGTATGTCATTATTTTATTTTAATTTTGTAAAATCATAGAAAATAGCCCATTTACGGGCTAAAAAACAGCTTTAGCATATGAAAGACAGAATCAGAAAGGTCATGGAAAGTCAGCATATGACTCAACAGGTGTTTGCCGAATTCATACAAATTGCCCCGGCGACATTGAGTAGCATATTCACCGGACGTACCCGTCCTACCCTTGCGATAGTTGAGGCAATAAAGAATAAGATTCCCAAAATATCAACAGATTGGCTTTTGTTTGGGATTGGTAATATGTATGAGGACGGCAGTGTTGAAGATGTTTCGGTAAAGGCACAGAGTGATTCTGGAACAGTGTCTGAGAGGATGCTTGATTTTGATGATCATCAACAAGTAATATCATCTAAACCATCGCCCGTATCAGGTGTACAGTTTTCATATGACGATGTCATTAATAAAGTAAAAAATTTTGACAAACCTCAGCGTAAAATAACTGAAATAAGAATCTTCTATGATGACCAGACTTGGGAGACATTTGTTCCTAAAAAATAAACAGTATAGAATGTTTCACGCATTAATTCACGAATAGTTGAGCACTATGATTGGGAGGACAGTCTTTCAATACGGCGTAAGTGTAAATCTCGAAATAAATGCGTAATTTTATAGGGTATAATGTTATGCGTTACTCTGTGAGACATATTTCAGTTCTTCATTAGTAATGGGGTGTTCAGATGTTTTTACGCTGAGGCGGTAGTTATAATTCCATTAATTCCTTCTGTCCTCGTCTGTCGATATAAGATGTGTCTATCCCAGTTCTGTCATCATATTTCATCAGAATTCCATATCCTCGCCAGTCGAAATAAAATGCATTTATCCCAGTTCTGTCATCATATTTCATCAGAATTCCATATCCTCGCCAGTCGATGTAAAATGCGTTTATCCCAGGTCGGTAATCATATTTCACCAGAATGCCATATCCTCGCCAGTCGATATAAAATGCGTTTATCCCAGTTCTGTCATCATATTTCATTAGAATGCCATATTCTCGTCAGTCGATATAAAATGTTTTTATCCCAAGTCGGTAATCAGGCATCATCATCTTTTCACACTACTGCCATACATGTTGGTTTCCGCTTCATTTGAATACGTAGCTGGTATATCGTGGAAAATCGGAAGGCAAGATAACGTAGGAAGTAAAAACAGAATTGAATAGCCGATAGGAAAATATAAATATGTGTACGGTGTCTTAATGCTCTATTGCGGGTTAAAATACGGAAGCTTGATTTTGCCGCTCATGTATAATGAAAAAGCGCCAGACAGTGTATGTTTCTGTCTGGAGCTTTACTTATAATATGTTTGTCTGCGTTTCTTTTATCAATAATTATCGTCGTCGCTTACATCTTCTGCTTCCAAAGCCAACTCCTCAGGATCAGTATCGAATGTTGTACGATAGCTTTCTTCGGTCAGTTTGTCTTCATCGAAATCGTCATCGTCGTCATCGTCAAACTTATCCTCATTTTCCTCTTCATATTCCTCATCCTCGTCGTTGAGTCTTTTGTATTTGCTGTCATCCTCGTCTTTATGTGGTGTGTAAGGCGTGTTTTCCGGTTTTTCCTTGGCAAATATGGCTTCCACCCACATACCTTTTTCTATTTCAAGGACATCGTAACCGTCTTTAATTTTCTTTTCATACATACCGCCCGGTTTGTGGAGTCTGTCTTTCGGCAATGTTGTTGTGCTTATGTCGAATCCGCTTTCTATTATGTCCCTTATGCTCTGTGAAAGAGACTCCCATCCTCCTCCGAAATTGCTGTCGAGCACTTCGAGCAGCTTTTCGGCTGTGATATGATGGATATTTTCGTATGTGAGGTCAGTCACTCTTGATATCGGACGTTTTTTTATAGCCCATTTTGATTTATTGTTTTCGTCCAGGCGAATTGTTCCGATTTTGTATCCCCGTGCCTCATATTTGCTGATAACCTCCGGTTTTGATATTTTCATCTCCTCCATGTCGAATGCGCTTTTGATTACATCAATGTAATGCCGCATGTTGTCTTTGAGGTCAGCATCCCTTTCTGCAGATTCCCACATGTGCAGGATGTCGTTTTCCTGCAGTTCCCACACATTGCTTTTCGTTAATGTTTTAAGAGTTAATGCTTTCTGTTGTTTCATATTATAATGTTACTTATTATCTCTTTCGTCCAGTACATTAAACGCCCGTCTGTAGTTTGTCACTTTGTCCTTATCGATGACAGCGGTGACGGATTGTTGTTTTCCTGTCTCACATTCTGCCATTATCCTGCCTTGCGGGTCTATTATCCTGCTGTGTCCGGAATAATACAGAGTCTTGTCGTGTCCTGTCCTGTTGCACGCTATGAAGAAGCATTGGTTCTCAATCGCGCGTGCCCTCGTCAGTACATCCCATGCGTCATGGCGCATGTCAGGCCAGTTCGCAACATTTATTATTGCGTCGTAGTCGTTGTTATAGCGCAGCCATAACGGAAATCTCAAGTCATAGCATATTGTGAGCAGGAATCTCCATCCTTTCCATTCTGCAATTATCCGTTTGTCGCCTGCGGCAAACATGATGTCTTCGCCCGCAGGTCTGAACAGATGATGTTTGTCGTAGCAAGTGTACGCCCCGTCAGGTTTTACAAAGAACATTCTGTTTCTATATGGATGTATGGCCCGGTTTGCTTTGTCTTCGTTTTCTACAGCCATGCTTCCACACACTACGGCATCTGTCTGCCGTGCGGTTTCCTGCATCCATTCCAGTGCCCGGTCTGATGATGAGGCCGAGACCTCTTCTTTTGTGACGGTGAAGCCGGTATTCCACATTTCCGGCAAGACATACATGTCACTTTCTCCTGCAGAGAGTATGATGTCCCGTGCAGCAGATGCGTTGTTGTCACACGCAGCCCATTGTATGTCAGTCTGAATGATTGTTACCTTCATAATACGTCGCAATGAGGCGGTGCAAAAGTATATACTTTACTTTTAATTTACAAGTTTTTCATATAGAATTTTTGTCTGTATCGCATATATTTTCTAATTTTGTACATGATATGAGTGAGCCGTTGGCTGAAAGAATGAGACCCCGCACCATTGACGAATACGTCGGTCAGAAACATCTTGTAGGTGAGGGTGCCGTCTTGCGCAGAATGATAGATGCAGGGCGCATCCCCTCTTTTATTCTATGGGGACCTCCCGGAGTCGGAAAGACCACTCTTGCTCAGATTATCGCCAACAGACTGGAGACACCGTTCTATACCCTCAGTGCAGTCACGAGTGGGGTTAAAGATGTCCGCGATGTGATAGAGCGCGCACGGAAAGGACAGTTCTTCTCTTCTGTATCGCCCATACTGTTTATTGACGAGATTCACCGTTTCAGCAAGTCGCAGCAGGACTCTCTGCTCGGTGCTGTGGAACGTGGCGTGGTCACTCTCATCGGCGCCACCACCGAAAATCCCTCATTCGAAGTGATAAGACCGCTGCTCTCCCGTTGCCAGCTGTATGTCCTGCAACCGCTTGAGAAAGATGATCTTCTCGAACTTCTCAACCGCGCCATCACTAAAGACGCGGAGCTTAGCCGCAGGCATATAGAGCTGCGTGAGACCGGCGCGCTTTTAAGGTACAGCGGCGGTGACGCACGCAAGCTGCTCAACATTCTCGAACTTGTGGTTGACGCCGAGGAAGGCGACGTTCTCATAACCGATGACGTCGTGGTGAGCCGTCTGCAGCAGAATCCTCTTGCCTATGACAAGGACGGCGAGATGCACTATGACATTGTTTCAGCCTTCATAAAAAGCATACGTGGCAGCGACCCTGATGCGGCGCTTTATTGGATGGCACGCATGATAGAGGGCGGTGAGGACCCCAAGTTCATTGCCCGCCGCCTGGTCATAAGCGCGGCTGAGGACATCGGGCTTGCCAATCCCAACGCCCTGCTTCTTGCCAACGCAGCCTTCGACGCCGTCACAAAGATAGGGTGGCCTGAAGGCCGTATACCTCTGGCTGAGGCTGCTGTCTATCTTGCCACAAGCCCGAAGAGCAATTCGGCGTATATGGGCATCGGCTCCGCGCTCGACATAGTGCGGCGTACAGGCAATCTCCCTGTGCCGCTCCATCTGCGTAACGCCCCCACCGGACTCATGAAGAATCTCGGATACAGTGACGGATACAATTACCCGCATGATTTTCCAGGTAATTTCGTAAGCCAGCAGTACATGCCCGACGAACTGGCTGAAACGAGAATATGGCATGCCCAGCACACCCCTTCCGAAGAAAAGCAATATCAGTGGATGTTGCGTTGCTGGGGCGAAAGATATAAGGACAAATAATTCAAAACAAGGATAATAGAACAAAACAACATTAAAATATGAATATTGTTATATTGGATGGCCATTGTGCAAATCCCGGTGACCTGTCGTGGGAACCGCTGAGAGAATTCGGAGAACTTACTGTCTATCCGCGCACTTCCGCAAAAGACGTGGTCAGCCGCATTGCTGACGCAGATGCCGTGATGACTAACAAGATGGTGCTCAATGCCGCTGTTCTTTCGCAGCTTCCGCGCCTGAAGTATATCGGAGTGCTTGCCACAGGATTCAACACAGTTGACATAGAAGCCGCACGCAAACTCGGAATCACCGTCACCAATGTTCCGGCATACAGCACCGAGAGCGTGGCGCAGATGGTGTTCGCGCATATATTGAATATCACCAACCGTGTAGCCCATTACGCCGCGCAGAACCGTGCCGGACGCTGGAGCGAAGGCGAGGACTTCTGCTATGCCGACACACCGCTCACCGAACTGGCGGGAAAGACGCTGGGCATTGTCGGTCTCGGCAACATAGGGAGCAAGGTGGCACGCATAGCTATGGATTTCGGCATGGACGTATTCGCCTTCACGAGCAAGCATCTGTCCGACCTGCCTGCAGGCATACAGAAAACCACAATGGACGGGCTCCTTGCCGCAAGCGACATTCTCACACTTCATTGTCCGCTTAACGATTCGACACGCAATCTCATCAACCGCGACAGCATCGCGCGTATGCGTCCCGGAGCGATTATCATCAACACCAGCCGTGGTCCGGTAGTCAACGAGCACGACGTGGCTGAGGCTCTCGAGAGCGGTCGGCTTGCCGCCTATGGGGCTGACGTCATGAGCTGCGAGCCGCCTTCAGCCGACAACCCGCTGCTCAGACAACCCAACGCCTACATCACTCCCCACATCGCGTGGGCAACGCGTGAGGCGCGCACACGTCTTGTCAGAACTGCCATAGACAATCTGCGTGCCTTTGCCGGCGGCAATCCTGTAAACGTAGTCAACCTCTGACGATGGACGATCAGTTGATATACAGCACTCTTTTCAATGTCATAGAGTTTCTCGGCACGTTCGCGTTTGCCATATCCGGCATACGCCATGCAGCCGCCAAGCATTTCGACTGGTTCGGAGGATTCGTGTGTGGTGTGGCTGTCGCCATAGGCGGAGGCACCATACGCGACGTCATGCTCGGTGTCACTCCGTTCTGGATGACATCGTCGGTCTATCTTGTGTGTACGGTCATGGCGCAGATGTTTGTGATAGTGTTCGCGCGCTATCTCAAGCGTCTCGACAACGCATGGTTCTTATTCGACACTCTCGGTCTGGCTCTTTTCACCATTGCCGGACTCCAGAAGACCATCGATTGCGGTCATCCGTTCTGGGTCGCCATAATAATGGGATGCATCACGGGGTCTGCCGGAGGCGTGATACGCGATGTGCTGCTCAACAATGTGCCGGTAATCTTTCAGAAAGAGATTTACGCCATGGCAAGTGTAGTGGGAGGACTCGCCTATTGGGGCTTTGTTACAGCCGGGCTTAATGTAAGCATGGCAGTCGTATTGTCATTCCTGATAATATGTGCGATAAGGCTCCTTGCCGTGAAATATCACATATCCTTGCCCATATTGAAGGGGGAAGAGTAGGCGAAATATGCTTTTTCTGATGTTTTTTGAAGAAAAAACAAAAAAATAGCGGAAAAAGTTTGGCGGAAACAAAAAATATGCATACCTTTGCAACCGCAAACAAGAAACAAGGCTCCGTAGCTCAACTGAATAGAGCATCTGACTACGGATCAGAAGGTTACAGGTTTGAATCCTGTCGGAGTCACGAAGAAAGGCTGTTCCCAACAAAAAGGAGCAGCCTTTCTTCGTTTGCATACCCATGACTCTCGCCCTGCTTGTCCGGTTTGTAGAAATAGTGTGCGTCCGGTCTGACGGATTTGAGCACATGAATACGGACCATGATGATTCGGAAGCAGGACAGATTGATGGCTGCAACATCATGTGTTACGCTGAGTGGCTGAATTCATTCAGGCGTTGTGGCTGGAGGCATAGGGCATACTTCTTAACTGGTATTAATCTGAATGATTCCGCATCCGTCAGCGTTCGTCGTGATATTATGGAATGTTTTATTTTTGTGTTGAAGCCTGATTGGTCTTTATACATCCAAGACGGCTTTTTCACTTGGTTCACGGCCCACAAAGCGAATTCCGCACTTCTGACGTCATCTTTTTCCCGGTCTTTATCCGATATATCCGGCTGCATGTGAGGTATAGCCGGAAACCAGACAACTTGACGGCAAGACGTAAAACGTATGAAGTCTGATGACAATTCGGGTCGGATGTTTCGTTGGAAGTATATGTATGGCTCTTTTCTGGCAATATGTTCAACCTTCGTAATGCCCAAGGATGAAGAACGGCATGACATTATTTGCAACCGCCTGTAGGATGGTGTGATGTGGCGAAAAAACAAAAGCGGAAAGAAAAACAATTATGTCTTCTCCCCGCTCTCGTTACATAGTCATTCGTTTGTTTGCGGAAGATGAGGGATTCAAACCCCCGATACCAAAAAGCGGTATACCGGATTTCGAGTCCAGCGCATTCGATCACTCTGCCAATCTTCCTTTTTCGGGGGACAAAGATAATAATAATATTTAGATTGTGCAAAATATTTTCCATGATTTGTTTTGCTGCTGTCTACATAACCGTCTGGAGAATCAGGAAGAAAAGAGCAGGGGGTATCCGTATGCATGACCGGCTCTTCATCCATCTTCCGCACAGTTGCCTTCATCTTGTCTTGCGCTTCTTCCCTGTGTCGACCGCCATATCTTCGATAAAGTCAGAAGCCAATCTGTCTGACATTAATGCGAAATACGTATGAAGACCGATGCCTTATTCAGTTTAGAATGCGCCTCACTTTCCGTTGTCTGCGGTTTTTGTATATATATGCACCTTATAGGTTGAAGGTGCATAATTATGCGGAGCATGCTTCGCGAGAGTGCCTTTTTTTAGTCCATAAGATTCTCCTGATGAAAATACGTAGTTTTTTTGGCGGTTATGCCAAGCCGTTGAGAGTCAGTGTGATGTGGAGTTTTGTTATTTGCCTGCGCCTTTCCGGTGCTGCCGGAAAGCCTTTTCCGTGGTGTCATATGGGCTTTTCCGCACCGTGGGAAAGCCTTTGTGTTGACACGGGAGAGCCCCTGTGAGATTGCGGAACGGTCTGTTCTGTAACTCGGCAGGGGCTCGGGCAATGTATTCTATTGTGATTTTCTTTCCTAAAAATCGCTTTTTTCCGTACATCGACACGTGTTTCCGTGTCAGCGTAATTCTCTTTTGCGATTTTCAGTTGTCATGTTTTTTTACTTCCTTGATTGCATGAATATTCATTTCCGGACAGAATGTGCGTCATCCGCGCTTCTGTTTTCTCAGGACAATCTCTACAATCGTGTCGACACCTTGAGGCGTGGCTGGCAGACTTATTAAGGCGGAACCGTTGCCTGCTTTGCGTATTTTCAGTTTGCTGCCGTCGTCATACATTCTTGCCGACTTTATTTCTTTCGTGTCCAGCGGTATGGTGAGCGTCCGCTCTTCGAGATGGAGTATGTGCAGATAGAGCGTGTCTCCCTTCTGGGTGCTCACGCCCCATTGGCATGGCTTTATCAGTCCGCCGCGTGTGCCGAATATTGTTTCTCCGTATCGTTTTGTCCATTTGCCTATCTCCTTCAGCCGTTCCATCGCTTCGTCAGGCAGACATCCGTCCGGACGCGGACCTATGTTTAGCAGCAGGTTTGAGTTCATGCCAGCCGATTTCACGAGTCGTCTTATCAGTTCGTCGGCAGATTTGTACGACTTGTCCGTTATGCTGTAGCCCCATGTGCTGTTCATTGTCTGGCACGACTCCAGGGGCAATGCGTCGCTCACCTTCTGTCCGCCGGAGAATCCTGCGCTGTTCTCTCCCGGCAGGTCCTGCTCGAAGAGCTGGAAGTCCTCGCCCTCGTGCGGTGCGGAGTGATGGTTGTTGCCTATGAGGCATGCCGGTTGCAGCCTGTGTATGAGCGCGTATTGTTCGTCAAGCTGCCAGTCGAAGTTGTCCGCGTGGTCCCATATGCCGTCAAACCATATGGCTCCTATCTTTCCGTATCCGGTGAGTATTTCTGTCAGCTGTGTGTTCATGAAGTTGAAATATGAGTTCCAGTCGGGCTTGGCTTCCCGGTGCGGCAGGTCTTTGCTGGTGCTGCCTGCCGGATAGTCGGGACGGAACCAGTCCATATGCGAATAATATATGTGCAGCTTCAGTCCCTGTCTCTCGCATTCGCCGGCAAGTTCCTTCAGTATGTCACGCCCGAAGGGAGTGGCGTCTACTATGTTGTAGCTGCTGGCGTCTGTGCCGAACATGGAGAATCCGTCGTGGTGGCGCGACGTTATAGTGACATATCCCGCTCCGGCGTCCTTGAACGCTTCCACCCATTCGCGGGCGTTGAAGCGCGACGGGCAGAACCCTGCTGCCAGATGCGAATATTCTTTGCGGTCTATTCTCTTGGAATGCTGCACCCATTCACCGTCGGCAAGCATGGAGTAGATGCCCCAATGTATGAATATGCCGAACTTCATGTCCTGGAATTGTTTTCTTGCCTGTATGTTCTCAGGAGACGGGTGATAGGTCTGCGCCACGGCTCCGCACGCTCCGAGAAACAGTGCTGCCGTGAGTGAGGTGAATAGTTTTCTCATAATGGTTTAAGTTTTGTCGGTGTCAAGTTATGTATGTCTAAACAAAAAGAACTACAAATAATTTATCCAATTAATTGTAGTTCTTCTGAGGTGCCTGGCGGATTCGAACCGCCGTAGACGGTTTTGCAGACCGTTGACTAAGCCACTCATCCAAGGCACCGTTTTCAAATTCGATTGCAAAGGTATGATTTTTTATTCAATCAGACAAATTTTGAGCGTGTTTTTTCTGTTTTTGTTCTGTCATTCGGACATTTATTCTTGTTTTTCGAGCTGCATGCTTCGGCAATCGGGCATCCGGCACACGAGCTGTTGGCTTTGCTTGCGTTTCTGACTGTCCGTACAGCCCATCTTATTGCGATTGCCGCCGCAGCGGCTATTATTATGTATATTATTATTTCCTGTGTCATGGTTTTCTGTGGGGTGAAAAAACGGGAGAAACGCCGTTGTGCATGCTTTCCTCCCGTTTCTTTATTTTGTTTCTGTTGACGCTTAATAGGCGAAGAGAGGATAGTCTTTCATCTTCTCGTTCACTCTGTGGCGTACGCTTGCTATCACTTCCTCGTTCTCCGGGTCGTTGAGCACCTCCTCGATGAGGGCTGCTATCTCCACCATGAGGTCTTCCTTAGCGCCACGTGTCGTGATGGCGGGAGTGCCGAGGCGTATGCCTGATGTCTGGAATGCGCTGCGTGTGTCGAACGGCACCATGTTCTTGTTCACGGTGATGTCTGCCGCAACGAGCGCGTTCTCTGCCACCTTACCGGTGAGGTCAGGATATTTTGAGCGCAGGTCGACGAGCATGGAGTGGTTGTCTGTGCCTCCGCTGACTATTGTGAATCCGCGCTTCATGAGTTCCTCTGCCAGCACTTTCGCGTTTTTCTGCACCTGCTTTGCCCATTCCTTGAACTCAGGCTGCAGTGCCTCTCCGAAAGCCACCGCCTTTGCCGCGATGACGTGTTCGAGCGGTCCGCCCTGTGTTCCGGGGAATACGGCGGAGTTGAGCAGCTGGCTCATCATCTTCACCTGACCTTTCGGAGTTGTCAGTCCCCACGGATTCTCGAAGTCCTTTCCCATGAGTATGATGCCGCCGCGCGGTCCGCGAAGGGTCTTGTGTGTGGTTGATGTCACGATATGCGCGTATTTCACAGGGTTGTCGAGCAGTCCGGCTGCTATGAGTCCTGCCGGGTGCGCCATGTCTATCATGAGCAGCGCGCCCACCTTGTCGGCTATTTCGCGCATGCGTCTGTAGTCCCACTCACGGCTGTATGCCGAGCCTCCTCCGATGATGAGTTTCGGTTTGTGCTCCATGGCGAGCTTTTCCATGTTGTCGTAGTCAACCCGTCCTGTCTCCTTGTCGAGGTCATAGCCCACTGCATGATACAGAATACCCGAGGTGTTGACCGCGGAGCCGTGTGAGAGGTGGCCTCCGTGCGCGAGGTTCAGACCGAGGAATGTGTCGCCGGGCTTGAGTACTGCCAGCAGCACTGCTGCGTTGGCTTGCGCTCCAGAGTGTGGCTGCACGTTGGCATATTCGGCTCCGAAGAGTTTTTTCACTCTCTCTATGGCAAGTGTTTCTACTTCATCAACCACGCCGCATCCGCCGTAATATCTCTTTCCCGGATATCCTTCGGCATACTTGTTTGTGAGATATGAGCCCATGGCTTCCATTACCTCGTTGCTTACAAAGTTTTCTGATGCGATCAGCTCTATGCCTTTAAGCTGGCGTTGGTGTTCCTTTTCGATAAGATCAAAAATCTCCTGGTCTCTTTTCATTGCGGTTTCTGTATTTGTTTTATATGAATGTTTGCAGGCTGCGATAAGCCTTGTGCAAAGTTAATTCTTTTTTCTTTTTCGGGCAAACGGTGTGTGATAAAATAATCAGACCAGCTTTACCTCGCTTATGCTCTGTTCCTTGTCGCAGTAGTGGCATTTCAAAGTGCCGCGCTCTTTGTCTACAACGTTGAACACGGTTTCCATCGGTTCGTTGTTCGTTATGCATTTGGGATTGTTGCATTTCACTATGCCGCGCAGCTCGTCAGGTGTCTCCACCGTCTTTTTCTCCACCACCTCATAGTTGCGTATGATGTTGAGCACCACTTTGGGAGCCACCACCGAAAGCCGTGATATCTCCTCGTCGGTGAAGAACTTGTCCGATACCTTTATGATGCCTTTGCTTCCTATTTTCTTCGAAGGATAGTTATATCCTATTGTCACCGGCGTGGTGAGGTTGCGCAGTCCGAGGATTGTTGCCACCTGATATGTCTTTTCTGCCGGTATGTGGTCTATAACGGTGCCGTTCTTTATGGCAGCCACCAGTCTTTCTTTCTTGTTCATGAGTCTGAGGATTGTGGTTCGTTGTCTGTCAGATGTCCTGACTATTTAATGATAGTGTTGTCGTTCATCACATCCTCAAGACTTATGTCGAGGACGTGGCTGAATATCGCTTCACGTGCGAAAAGCCCGTTGCCTGCCTGCTGTATGTAGTATGCGTGCGGATTGGTGTCTACATCGTATGCTATTTCGTTCACTCTCGGCAGCGGGTGGAGTATCTTCATGTTTTCCTTGGCATGTCCCAGCATGGAGTTTTTCAGTATGTACACGTTCTTCACACGTTCATATTCCATCAGGTCGGAGAAACGCTCCTTCTGCACTCTTGTCATGTACAGTATGTCAGCATCGGATATTGTGTTTTCGTTGAATTCCGTATGTTCCTCAAACTTTATGCCGTGCTGTCTGCAATACAGTTTGTATTCATCAGGCATGGCGAGTTCTTTGGGAGCGATGAAATGGAAGGTGGGGTTGAAATGTCGCATGGCTGTTATGAGCGAGTGCACAGTCCTGCCGTATTTAAGGTCGCCTACGAGATATATGTTCAGGTTCTCGAGTGTGCCCTGGGTCTTATAGATGGAGTAGAGGTCGAGCAGACACTGCGAGGGATGCATGTGAGCTCCGTCGCCTGCATTGACAATAGGTACCGGAGAAATCTCGCTCGCGTATTGTGCCGCACCTTCTATGTAGTGGCGCATCACTATGACATCGGCATAATTGGACACCATGAGAATCGTGTCCTTTAGCGTTTCGCCTTTTGTGACACTCGATGCCTTCGCATCAGAAAATCCTATCACTTTGGCTCCGAGACGGTTGGCTGCTGTCTCAAAACTGAGCCTTGTACGTGTTGACGGTTCGAAGAACAGTGTTGCCACAATCTTGCCTTTGAGAAGCTCTCTGTTCGGATGTTTCTCGAATTCTTGTGCCATTCTTATCATGTACATGATTTTGTCCTTCGACAAGTCAGCGATTGTTACGAAATCGTGCTTCATATATAATATGGTTTTCTTATTGCTTTCGACCGCTAAGTTAAGCATATTTTTTCAAACAAAACGGCTTCGGACGTGATTAATGAATGTATCTGACGTAATTTTTTATACACCGGTTCATAGGGCGTTCATTTGCGATATATCATATAAAATGTATGTAGTAACGTTTTTTAACGTCAAAAATGCAAAAATCGTCGTATTCCGGGTATAATACATAAAGTGCTTTTTTATGTGGTGTGTATAATATAAATGTAGAGAGTCTCTCTCCGATTTTCACGGCAGTCTGCGAATAGTCTTGAATTTCTTTGGTATGTTCGGGCTTTTTCCCTATTTTTGTAAGCGAGAACAAAAATATACGTTCAACTTTCAAAAAAGGAGGTCGGAAACAGACACAAGAATCTAAAAGACATATTGCAAGCGACTTGTAGACAAGTTATTTGGCTTTAGTAAATCTGGTAAATTGAAAATAGCCCCGAATAATAGGTCGAATGGTAGGTTTGTACCCTGCAATGGGCGCAGACTGCTTTTCCTTATTTGGGCTAAAGGTTTTACCAGAACCTACTAAAGCAGATGAGCGGAAAGTCAAGGCTGTGTCCTTTTTCTTTTGCTCCGTTTGCAGGATATAGTACAAACACCTATAAAAGCCTAAGTAATATGGATTTCAAGTTGGAATATATGGAACGTCTGTTTGCCAGGATAAGCAGGAAAAAGACGGAATCCTATGTCATAAGCCGGATATGGCATCAGTTGGACGACGACCGTGTGAAATTTGTCGTTCAACAATATATCAGAAGAACACAGGACAAGTATGCGCTTGCAGACTTGTACTTACCTCAGCTGAATGTTTTCATCGAAATAAACGAGCCTTACCACAAAGATGATAATGGCGTGCTGCGTGAAATAGATAAAATCCGTAACGAGGAGATACTGGATGTCACCGGTTCGAAGCCTGTTGTGATAGACTGTGACTGTGATATCGACGGAGTCCACCGTCAGGTTGCGGAGGTTGTCGGTATGATAAGGCAACGCATTTCCGCGCTCGGTGATGATTTCATTCCGTGGAATGAAGCCGATACTCTCACTGTGGAGTATCACATAAAGAAAGGTTTTCTGAAGGTCGGGGACAACGAATGCCTGCGCACGACGGAAGACGTTGCGGCAGTATTCGGCACAAAACCCAAACACTGTGGATTCCTTCGCGCATCAGGCGCGGCGGTGCCTGACAGGAAAAAGGATATAATCTGGTGGCCAAACATGGAACACCGCCTTTGGTGTAACAGGCTTTCTGAGGACGGAATGCATATCTATGAGTATCCTAAGGCGGAGGACAAGCGTGCCGGACACCTTAATCATTGGCTCAACGCACCGGCAGAAAACCGCGTCACATTCTTACGCTACAAGGATGATTTGGGCTTCTGTTTCTATCGCTTCACAGGCGTGTTCTGTCTTGACAGGGAACAGTCTGTCAAGGAGAACAGATGTGTCTGGAAACGTATTTCCGATTATTATAAACTTTAATGATGCTTGTCATGAGTAAAGAATATTATAAGAAGCGTCTTATAGACCTTCGTGCTTCGATTGCAAAGGAGAGGGAAGCTAAGAAAAAAGACAACGCCTATTATGCTGATATGATTAAAAGGACATCTTCCATATCAAGCAAGGCAAGCTATCGTAAATCAAAGATAAGCCGGGCGGCTTCTCACGACAGACGTATAGAAAGCCTCAAAAGAGATATTGAGAATATGAGAGCCGCTATCAGAAGAATCAAATAAACAATTTAAAACATATGGGAATAATAAACAATCTTATCAACACTTTAAAAGATAATTTTACAATGGCAGAATTCAACATTAACGGCCGTATGACGGTCAAAAGTCTAAGGAAACAGTTCAAGGATGCGTTCGGAGCTACTTTGCGTGTGTATAAAGGTGCGAAATTCGCGCCTGAGGATGCGACGCTTGCGTCTATACGAAGCGGAGAAAACGCAAAGGGAGGAGAGCTTGCATGCCGTGGAAACATGCAGGTAGGTAATTTTGAGACCAAAATGAAGGAAATGTTCGGAATAACGGTGAAGGTTGCTAACCCTGACAACACAAAGCTTGTGAGTGGCAGCATAACCATTGCTGCCGCCGGGCGCGAGGTCGTTGCGACAGATGACTGGAGCGGCGAACAGCTGCAATGCTATTTCTGGGACACATTGCAGGACTTGCTCATCGCTAAGGGTTATGACATCCAAAAGAAAGACTTTGCCCAAGACGTGGAGGATTACTATAAAAGTAACAGATATAAACGTTATGGTGTGACATTCAACATCTACCGTACCAAGAAGAGAAAGGATGTGACATTCACAATCTATGCGATAGAAAAATATTGTTTTGGCGTAAAGTATGTAGGCGACGTCGCGAAAGACAAAGTATTGGAAGATGCGATAGGCGGAGCAGGCACAGCTATCCGTGTTGCCGATAAGACATGGGCTGGATTTGGCGAACCGTCACCGCGACATGAACTGAACTTCAAGAAAATGAACTCGGAAGGGATTGGAAAACTGAAAAATCCGAACGCCAGAGTGGCATTCATGAACGGTGTCGTGAATGAAATAGACGCATTGATAAAGAGCCTGGTGGAAGCGTTCAAAAAGAAAGGTTTATGATATAGTATATGGGACTTGGTAATTGGGGATGCTTAGGCATAATCCTCTATCTGTGCCGGAACATACTTTATGTGTTGTTTTGGGCTGCTGTAGCTTTTGTGTGTTACATGATATTGCAATGCATATGAAAATACGCGGGTTAAGCTTTTCTTGGAAAAGGGCGGTCGGAATTACTGCCGCAAAACAGAAAATAAGCAGGAAGACAGGATTGCCTACAACCAGACAGGGACTGGAAAGAAAAATAGGCAGGTTTGTACTGAACTCTATTTTGGGAAACAAAAAGAAATGAACATGACTTAAGACGTGGAGATGACGGAAACGCATCTCCACGTCTTATGTAGTGTATCGGCAGCATATCATGAAGAACCAGATGTGTCGTGAGCATGAATGATTTCTGATTCGGATGCATTTGAATTGTTTTACAATAAGCCGCCGTGCATTTTCTGAACATCTTTTATAGAATATACACATATATAATATCAATCATCCGTTGTGACGTATATACACTTTGGGTTTTGCGTGCCGACTCTTGATAACTCTTCTGTACTGCAGTCTCCGTCTTGTCTTGCGCAATTTCAGAATATGTCTTCCCACGTTTTTTATATATACATACCCCCCGTATTGCTGGCAACGGCTGTAGTACGGTTGAGGCTTAACGCCAGTTTATGGATTAAAATAAGAGTTTAACCTTAGGTCGCTCATGTCTTTGTTTATAAAAAACGAACAAAGCTGCGGAGCGGCAGCAAATCTTTGATTTTTGATTTGAAGGTTTTACTTGTCATGCTAAAAAGTGTACCATCAAATTGTTATGAAGTATCGGGAGCGCGTTTCTTAGCCATGCTTCATACAGAAAGTAAAATATCATAATATTTGTTTTGCTTTTTATCCTAATTGCATTACCTTTGCCGAAAAATCGGTTTCCGCTCATGAGAAAAATCTTTATACATTTTCTTTGGGGATTATTAGTCTTGAGTTTTGTCACATGTGCCGCTGCCTTTACTGCCATATGGTTCGGGTGGATAGGTTATATGCCTCCGCTTGAAGACCTGCAGAACCCTATCAGCAGATTCGCGACGCAGGTCTATTCGTCAGACGGGAAGGTGATAGGCACGTGGAACCTCAATCGCGAAAACCGTATATGCGTGTCTTACTCAAATCTGTCGCCCCATCTTGTACAGGCGCTTATAGCAACAGAGGACGAACGTTTTTATGATCACTCCGGAATAGACTTCATTGCGCTTGCCCGTGCGATGATAAAGAGAGGACTGCTCGGGCAGGAGAGTGCCGGAGGAGGCTCCACCATTACGCAGCAACTTGCCAAACAACTTTACTCGGAGACTGCCGGAAGCACTGTCGAGAGACTTTTGCAGAAACCTATAGAGTGGGTGATTGCCGTCAAACTGGAGCGTTACTACACAAAGGAAGAGATAATAGCCCTTTATCTTAACTATTTTGATTTCCTGCACAACGCTGTGGGAATAAAGACCGCCTCCAACACCTATTTTAATAAAGAACCGAAGGATCTTACGGTGACAGAGGCGGCTACATTGGTGGGACTGTGCAAGAATCCTTCACTGTTCAACCCCGTGAGATATCCTGAACGCTGCCGCAGCCGCCGCAATGTGGTGCTCGCACAGATGAGGAAGGCAGGCTTCATATCGACGGCTGACTATAACAGGTATTCTGACGAACCGCTGACTCTCGATTTCCACCGTACGGACCATAAGAACGGAACTGCTCCGTACTTCCGCGAATTCCTTAGAATGTACATGACTGCGCAATATCCTGAAAGGGAAAATTATCCAGAATGGAACGAGAGGCAGTTTGTGCTCGACTCAATAGCCTGGGCTAACGACCCATTGTATGGGTGGTGTAATAAGAATCTGAAGAAAGACGGCAAGCCATACAACCTGAATTCTGACGGTCTGAAAGTGTATACCACAGTTGATTCAAGAATGCAGCGTTATGCCGAGGAAGCCGTTTACGGACACGTGGCAAAGTTCCTTCAGCCGGAGTTCTTCAAGGAAAAGCGCAGAAAGCGCAATGCTCCCTTCTCTGATGCTCTTACTGCCAGACAGGTGGAGCAGATAATGGACAGGTCGGTGAGACAAAGCGGGCGATACATCGAAATGAAGGCTGCCGGAGCGTCGGAGGAGGAGATAAGAAAGGCATTCCGTACTCCGGTGGAAATGTCGGTGTTCACATACCATGGCGACATCGATACGGTGATGACGCCACTCGACAGCATCAGATATGTGAAGTCGTTCCTTAGAGCCGGATTCATGAGCATGGATCCGAAGACGGGAGAGGTGAAGGCATACGTAGGAGGGCTCGACTATTCGCATTTTATGTATGATATGGTGATGAACGGACGCCGCCAGATAGGTTCTACAATAAAGCCTTTCCTGTATTCTCTGGCAATGGAGAACGGATTCTCTCCTTGTGACAAAGTGCCCAATGTGCAGCAGACTTACATCGTGGCAGGCAAGCCGTGGACACCGAGAAACACAAGCCGCAAACGTTATGGTGAGCTTGTCACTTTGAAATGGGGACTGGCACAGTCAAACAACTGGATTTCAGCTTACCTCATGAGCAAGCTCAATCCGCAGCAGTTCGTGAGCCTTTTGCGTGATTATGGAATCAACAACCCTGACGTCTATCCGTCAATGTCACTTTGTCTCGGACCGTGCGACGTGTCTGTGGCTGAGATGGTGAGCGGCTATACAGCGTTTGTCAATCACGGCATACGCACAGCTCCGCTCTTTGTTACAAGAATAGAGGATAATGAAGGAAACGTCATTGCGAACTTCCGGCCTCATATGAACGAGGTCATCAGTGAGGAGAGTGCCAACAAGATGCTTGTGCTTCTGAAAGGTGTCGTTGACGGAGGAACGGCAGGACGTCTGAGATTCAGATATAACATTCCCGGAGAGATAGGTGGAAAGACAGGTACAACAAACCGTAATTCGGACGCATGGTTTGTAGGTTTCACACCGCAGCTTGTGAGCGGATGCTGGGTAGGGGGTGAAGACCGTGACATTCATTTTGACTCCATGAGGATGGGGCAGGGCGCGACAATGGCATTGCCCATATGGGCGTATTTCATGAAAAAGGTGTATGCGGATAAAACGCTTGGCTATGACCCCTCTGTCAAGTTTGATATGCCTGCCGATTATGACCCTTGCGCGTCTTCGGAAGAGGAAACAGACCTCGGAGTGGATGAGATATATGAGTGAATTTGACTGACGTCATGCTCCTTATTCGCCGGCATACTGTTGCTTTCAGACAACAGGTCAGGGCAATGCCGGTGAACACCCAGGCAGGTGTTTATGTCTTACTTGGTATTCATGCAACTCTTTTTTTTATAAGACAGGCTGCGTCCGGCAATTGGAAAGCAGGCTTTCATAGCCCTTACCGGTATTGCTTAATACATGAAACAACACGCTATTATGTGTGTGTAATCCAAAGTAGAGATGCAAAATCTTGTGTCTCACAAGCAATGATGCGTATAAACAGAGGTGAGGATATGCCTGTCGTTGCTTTGCTTATTGCTCGGGAAACGCAAGATTTTGTGTCTTTCCATGGCTGGTGTCATCATTGTTTTAATGTAAAACAGGCGAGATTGGCAATTATAATGTTCTCGTGTCATTTTGAGGATTATACTCCTGCATGTTTATTACATTTGTGTCTGAAGGTATGCCTTTGCTTAGAGCCGAAGGCGAGCCGCGCAGTGCCGGTGCGGCGCGTGAGGCATCATTCCGGTATAAACCCATTTGCCAATATGACTGTCCGTGTCTGAACGCAGGCTGCCATGCCGTCACACAACCGTAAAACGGCAGACCGCAGACCTGCTGATATATCTATGATACATTTTTGACGTGAGGACTTAAAACTCATACTCATAATTATGTGATATGGTAGAGAAGAAACGAAAATTCTTACAACGTGAAGTCGCTGAGATTTGCGTGGAGGCTTGCAGAAGCCGGTTTGTCTCCATATACACAGTTTTTGACGGGTCAGTATAATACATTGATTATCAGTCATTTTAAATAAAATGTAATCTCAAGGAGCTTGTTCGTGTGTGTGAAACAGGCTTTCCTGTAGTGCGGAAAAGGCTCTTCGGGCATGCTGGAGATGCCGTCTTGTATTATGAAACGGGCTTTTCCGCAACGCAAGGAGTGTGAGTGAATAAACAGAATCAGATGAGAATCGGGCATAGAAGAGCTATTAACGGGTATTTAACGGTCGTGTCTGTGGAGTAGAATGTGGACTATACCGCAAAATGTAAAACGGAAAACACTCGGAAGATTGCCGCTTCCTTAACGTGCCATTCCTGTTTCAGGAAACAACATTGTAAAAATTTTTTACTCACATCCATGCGCGTGTGTCCGTTCCTTATTATTATTTATACAGTTGTGTCGTCAGGATCTAACATGTCGTATGAGCCAGAGCCGGAAAGATATGAGTGGAAAACGGTATCAGGCAAGAGGCTGCCGTTCAGTCTCATCCGTATCATGCGCTGCTTTCAGGCAGATTGTTATTACGTCATTGTCTGATATGTCGCGGACTGCACAGTGCAAAAAAGTGAAAAACGATGACGGCAGCAGTGCGTACTATGGAAGCATAGCCTGTGCTGAATTGTGAAAGTGGTTCCGGCGGTCAGTCGGTCGGTTTGGGCTGAACATCAGGTGATATATCTTTGTCATCATATTGTATGCCGTTCAGGAGCTGCATACGATATGATGACAATTAATTCAGAACATCTACTTAATAATAATAATGTGTAGACAATAAGAGTTAATTTTTATTAAACTAAACAGGATGGGAGATGTCTGATAATTGATTGTGTCGTTCTTTTCCCGTATCTTTGTATATAAGATACACTGCACTCGGGAAAGTAAGAACAAGTCTTCTTTCCACTCGCCTCGCGTTATCTTTGTATAAGATAAGCTGCACTCGGGAAATTAAGAGCAAGCTCTCTTTCC
>OLRO01000114.1_pt1 | contig 77031 bp, 57 predicted proteins | sample 1673131 | NCBI WGS metagenome assembly OLRO01 (sample SAMEA3136757, study PRJEB25190) | human gut metagenome | biome: human gut; feature: human-associated habitat; material: faeces | place: Austria | collected 2013 | reverse complement strand
TCTTATTCCGTATTGCTAAACTGTATGCCTATCCCCACTAAAAATCTACTGACCCGCCATGTCGCGTTCCGGTAGAGTCGCTGTTGCCGTCCTGCCCGTATGGACAATTCATATAGTTTGTTTTATGTGAAAAACATTGCCAGTGAGCGCAATGAAAGCTTGCTTTCAAATTGCCGGGCGCAGCATGTTTTATGTGAAAATAATATTGGCGTCCGCCCTGTAAAGACGCAAAATCTTGCATCTCCTGAGGAAAAATCGCGGCAATGACAGGCATATAATCACATAAGTTTATTGCGCATCATTGCTTGTGAGACGCAAGATTTTGCGTCTCTACTTTGGATAGTCCGCCTAAATAACGAGTTTTGTCATGCGCTCACTGGCACTGTTTTGCATTAAAAAACTACCCGTTCTTTTTATAACTGTACACTGCCAGAGTGTTTGCCACTATGGCAAAGGCGGTGAGAACGGCTGTCTGCGGCAGTATGTCGCATAGCGTTCCTCCTTTTATGAACACTGTGCGCATGCCGTCGATGAAGTATCTCAGGGGATTCACCGTGGTGATGTATATTGCCCAGTCGGGCATGGAGCTGACGGGTGTGAACAGTCCGCTCAACAGTATCATGCACACCATGACAAACCACATTACGAACATCGCCTGCTGCATGGCATGGCTGTAGTTGCTTATCATCAGTCCGATGCCGCTGAAAGTCAGCGCAAGCAGCATGGCAAGCATATAAAGCAGCAGTATGTTTCCCTTTGGGGCAATGCCGTATACAGCCCATGATAGCACAAAGCATATTGTCATCACTATCATGCCGATAATCCAGTAAGGAATGAGTTTTGCGATGATGAATGTGGTTTTCGCTACCGGCGACACGTTTATCTGCTCAATGGTGCCTTGCTCTTTCTCACCCACGATGTTGAGTGCAGGCAGAAATCCGCAGAACATCACTATGAGTATCGCCATCAGTGCCGGAATCATGAATATCTTGTAGTTCTGCCCTTTGTTGAAAAGACTGAATGTCGCAAGCTTCTCACCTTTCCCTTCCGCCGCGGGGCGGGCATGCTCCTTCAGATTGTCGTTCATTATGTTAGCTATGTACGATGCCCCCATTCCTCCCTTAATGCCGTTCACCGCGTTCGCGTCAATCAGTATTCTCGGCTGTCTGCCGTTAGTCACGTCGCGCTCATAGTTCTCAGGTATCACTACAACTACGTCCGTCCTGCATCTGTCCATTGCCTGCATCGCCTCCTCGTGGCTTCTCTCCGTTCCTGCGAAAACGAAGTAGTCGGACGCCTCAATCCTGTGTATCAGCCGCGACGAAAGCGTGGAATGGTCGTTGTCCACCACACTCACCTTTATGTTCTTCACCTCGAAGCTTGTCACCCAAGGCGTAACACACATTATTATAATAGGGAACATAAAAATCATTTTGGGAATGAAAGTGTTCCGCATTATCTGTATGAACTCCTTTTCCAGCAGGTATCTTATTGTCATAACATGATGTTTTTTATTTCAGATGCTCTTTGAAATTCCTCAGGGCAGCAGCAAGCATCGTTGCGGTCATTGCGAGCAGCACACACGTCTCTACGGTTATGGTTGATGGCTCTGCCCCCATTATCATTATTTTCCTTACGGCTGAGATGTACCATCTTGCCGGAACCACGGCTGAGACATACTGTAGTATCCCTGGCATACTCTCCACCGGAAATATCATTCCGGACAGCAGCAGGGTGGGAACGAGCATCATCATTCCCGAGGCAAGCAGTGCGGCGACCTGTGTATGTGTGGCTGTGCTGATGAGAAGTCCGAGCGACAGCGCGAGCACGATGTATATAAACGACACCAGAGCAATGACCGGAAGACTCCCGGCTATCGGTACGCCGAGCACAAAACGTGATATTGTGATTATGCATGCCAGTATTACTGTCGACAGCACGAAGTAGGGCACCGCCTTGGCTGTTATTATCACAACCGGCTTTACCGGCGACACGAGCAGCGTGTCCATGCTTCCCCGTTCCTTCTCGCGCACTATGCTCACAGACGTCATCATGGTGCATATGATGAGCATCAGCATCCCCATGATGCCCGGAACGAAGTTGTAGGAGCTTTTCATCTGCGGGTTGTACATCAGCCTTGTCTCAACTGCCTGACCCGCCGCCGTCTGTCCGTAGAGTGTCTCCGCCGCTATCAGTCCGGCATAGTTGGCGTGCAATACTGACATGTTTGGGTCTGAGCCGTCCGTCATTATCTGTATCGCCTCCTCGCCGTCGTATCTGTGCTTTGCCGGAGAAGGCTTGAAGACAACCGCCATGTCTGCCCTGCCGCTTCTTATCATGCTTGCCGCGCTTTCCGGAGAGTCCGTGCTGCCGGTGACGGTGAAATATTCCGACGCATCCAACCGTTCCGCTATCCGTCGGGTGAGCATGTCCTCCACCGGAGCCACGGTCACAGTCCTCACGTTTCTCACATCTGTCGATATGGCAAATCCGAACAGCAGCATCATCACTATCGGCATGCCGAACAGCACCATCATCGTACGGCTGTCGCGTAGGATGTGTTTCGTCTCTTTCGATATGAATGCCATGAATTCTCTCATAGTGCCCGCTCTCCTCTCTTTGCCGTCATGGCAAGTCTTGTGAACACTCCGTCCATGTCGTCGCATCCGTACATTGACTTCAGTTCGCCGGGTGTTCCCATGGCGCGTATCTGCCCGTCCACCATTATTGATATGCGGTCGCAATACTCAGCCTCGTCCATATAGTGGGTCGTCACAAACACGGTTATGCCGCGTCCGGCAGCTTCGTATATGAGTCTCCAGAACTGTTGCCTTGTCTTAGGGTCCACTCCTCCCGTGGGCTCGTCAAGGAACACCACCTCCGGATTGTGCATTATGCTCACCGTGAAGGCTATCTTCTGTTTCCATCCGGGCGGCAGCTCCCTCACGAGGGTGTCTTCCAAGGCTTTCATGTCGAGCCGTTCCACCGCCTCGCGGCTTTTCCGCTTTATGTCGTTTTCTGCCATTCCGTATATCCCTCCGAACAGTCTCAGGTTCTCCTTCACCGTCAGGTCGCCATACAGAGAGAACTTCTGGCTCATGTATCCTATGTGTCTCTTCACCTGCTCGTGTTGTGCGGCGACGTCAAATCCAGCCACCTCCGCGTGTCCGGAGGTGGGACGGCTCAGACCGGTAAGCATGCGCATTGCCGTTGTCTTTCCTGCTCCGTTTGCTCCGAGAAATCCGAATATCTCTCCTTTCCTCACGTTGAACGATATGTCGTCCACCGCCCTGAAGCTGCCGAAGGCTTTCACCAGACGGCTCACCTTTATCACCTCCTGCCTGCCGCTGTCTTTCATGTCATTCTGCGTGCGCGGTCTGTCGGGACAGAATATGTCGGAAAAGCGCGTCAGTATGTCGTCCGGACTGCCTGTACCCATGACGCAGCCCTTGTCTATGAACACAGCCCGTCCGCATCTTCTTATCTCGTCGATGTACGGAGTGGCAGCTATGACCGTCACGCCGCTTCTGTTTATTGTGCCGAGCGTGTCCCACAATTCCTTTCTCGACACCGGATCCACACCCGTCGTAGGCTCGTCGAGCACCAGCAGCTGAGGCTTGTGCACCAGCGCGCAGCACAGTGCCAGCTTCTGTTTCATTCCTCCCGACAACGCCCCGGCGCGCCTGTCCTTGAACCGTTCTATCTGACTGTATATGCCTTTTATGTTTCCGTAGCCCTCCCTTATGCTTGTTCCGAACAGGGTGGCGTAGAACTTCAGGTTTTCCTCCACAGTCAGATCCTCGTAGAGAGAGAACCGTTCCGGCATGTAGCCGCATATGCGTCTTATCCCCGAAGCCTGCCTTCTTATGTCCATTCCTCCCACCGTGCCGCTGCCGGAGTCGGGCAGGAGCAGTGTCGTGACTATGCGCAGCAGAGTCGATTTCCCCGCTCCGTCACATCCGGTAAGGGCAACCATCTCTCCGCGTTCCACTCTTAGCGACACCCTGTCGAGTGCCGTCGCGCCGCCGTAAATCTTGCATATGTTGTCGAGTGCGATCATTTCAGAAACTTCACTTTGCCGTACATACCTATCTTCGCGCCCCCGTCGTTGTCTATGGCTATCTTTACGGCATATACGAGAGAGGCTCGCTCGTCGTCGGTGAGAATTGTTTTGGGTGTGAACTCAGACTTCTGCGCTATCCACGTCACCGTCCCCTCATAAGTCTTTCCCTTGCCGTTGCCATAGTCGCAGGTCACCTCCGCCTTCTGTCCTGTCCTCACCTCCGCCAGCTGTTCGGACGTGATGTATGCCCTTATGTACATTCTGCGCGTGTCCGCAATCTTGAACAGCGGTCTGCCTGTCGTGGCGAATTCGCCCTGTTCGGCATATTTCTCTATCACTGTTCCGGTGACCGGTGCCACAATCCTGCATTTCCCGAGTCTGTCGAGTATCTGCATTCTCTGTATGTCCGTGGCGTTCATCTGCTTGTCGAGGCTGCGGGTGCTGTTGCCGAGCGACGAAAGCTGTGCCTGCAACTGCCGCCTCAACACCTTCAGCGCGCTCTCCGCGTCGTCCAGCTGTTTCCTGTTAGCCGCGTTGTCACGCACGAGTCTCTCGAAGCGCAGCTTCTCCATCTCCGCCTTTTCAATCTGTTGTCTGGTGGCGGCTATCTGTGTCTGTATGTCAGGTCTGCTGCTCGCGATGCTCTCTTTCGTAGCTCCGAGCCTTATCGCGCTTAGTGCCAGCTGCACGGTGTCGATGAGTCCCGTCTGCTGTCCTTTCTTCAGCAGCGTGCCCTCTTCGGCGTCAAGGCGCACAATCTGTCCCGTCTCCAGTGCCGATACTGTTATTTCGGTCGCCTCGAAGATGCCGGTCGCGTCAAAACCGTTCTCCCTGCTGTCGCATGCGGCAAGCATAGCGGCAGCCGTAATCATTATCATCGTTCCTGTTCTCATCATTGTTCGTTTTGGCTGTTGTCAGTTTATATCATTCCTGTTTCCGGGTATTTAACCCGTTACTGTGTGTTCACATATTGTTGTTGTGGCGCAGAGAGTAAAGCTCCCTCGTAAGCATCAGCTCGTGCATCGCCTTGTCCAGTCTCGCCTCGCTCACGGCATTGACGTGCCTGAGCAGTTCGTTCACGGTCTCCGTGCCGTTCTCCACCTTCTTTTCCGTGGTTTTCCTGATGTTCAGGCGCAGTGCTATTATCTCGTCGTCGAGTTCTATCTGCCTTCTCAGACCGTCGATGCTGCCGTATGAGTTCTCGTTCTGCATGCGTGTGTCGAGCATGAAAGTCTCGCGCAGCGACTCCGTTTTCCGCTTTTGCGTTTCTATGTTTCTTATGTCGTTCCTGCGTGTGTACAATGCCCCGATGTTCCAGCTGAGAGTCACTCCGGCAGCCAGTGTGCCGTTCTTTACGATGTTGTTGATGCGGTTGTGATAGACAGCCGCTCCGAAAAGCGATATATGTGGGAGCAGACGGGTGTCGAGTGCGCTGCGCTGTCTGTCAAGCAGACGCATGCGGGCGGAGTAATATTCCAGTTCCGGTCTGCGGTTCTCCACACCTCCACGGTCGGGTATCACTGTGTCGGCAGGTCTTTGCAGTTGTGTCTCAGACGTCAGGTCTTTCCCTGTGAATGCGGCGAGCATCCTCACGTAAGCGTCGCGCGACGTCGCCATACCGCTCTCCTGCTGGCGCGCCTTCAGCTGTTCCACCTTTATGGCGTCAGCATCCGACCGGTTGGCAAGCCCTCCTTTCATCAGTCCCTCCACGGTGCGCATGCTTAGTGCGAGGTCGTCCTGAAGCAGTCTTATCTGCTTCATCTTCTCGTCCAAGGTCAGTATTGAGAAGAACAGTTCCTCCACACGGCTGTCTATGTCGTACATTGTCACGTCGAGGCGGCTTTTCTCCACATCAGCCTCTGCACGTGTCACGCGCTTCCTCGCTGCGGTGGAGCCTCCGTCATATATGGTCTGCTTCACCTGTAGCATGGCTCCGTATATGTCGTTGCTTATTTCTCCGGGCGCGCCTCCCGCCACGTTCCCGGTAATGTCTGACATCAGTACGGCACCCGCCGCCACGCTTATCTTGGGCAGCCATGCCTTCGACGCGTTGTCCACGGTGTAGTCGCGGCTCAGCTCTATCAGCCGATACTGCTTCACGGAAGGATAGTTCTCTCTTGCCGAAGTCTTGCATTCGTCGAGTGTCACCTGTGCCCCTGCCGGCAGTGAAAGCACAACCGCTATTATTGCCTGTAATGTTCTGTTTGTCATTCTTATATACATACGTTGTCTTTTATATTTTTCAGGGAAAGTATAACCGAGTGCAATGAGACGTTGTATTCCCTTTCCCGGTGTGCAGCTTATCTTATGCAAAGATAGTGCATAAACCGCTACACTTCATTATCATTACTTATTTATGAATGTTCTTTTTGTAATATTTTATACCGACGTCTGCATGTTTGAACCATGAATTGATTATATTTGCAGTCGTGGTGGGGCGTATGCGACTGCTGTCCGTCCTGTAAATAAGCAAAACCTCGCGTCGACAGACGAATCCGTACCGTTGTCGCGCCACGCTGAATATGTTGCTTACACATTATATATTATATATTATGTCGGAAAATCACAATACTTTCGACCGCCTTTCATTCTCTGATATGCGAAGGATGGTAGATGACAGGGATACTGACGGGAAGACCTTTTTCCTCGGTCACGACTTTGCCATGATAAAAGGCTATAACAAGGTTTTCGACAACATTCTAAACCGTAAGGCTCCGTTTCTCGTCGAGGACAGCAGGTTCCTGCTGCTGATGCGAGGTGAGGCAGACGTCACAGTGAATCTGATTAACCGCAGGTTTCACGCCGGCATGCTCATATATGTGGGGCGGGGGAGTGTGGCGCAGATAAACCGTGTGAGTCACGACTTTATGCCGCATGGCATGCTGATGGGCGACGACTTCCTCAATCTCGCGTTCGACGGACGCCTCCCCGTGTCGCTGTGCGGCAGTGAGTCGTCGTTTCATATGCTTCTCCCCGAACACGACATGGCGGTTCTCTCCGGCATGATGCGCGTGATATGGGATGTCGTACATCAGTCACCTTTCTGCCGTGACGCGGTGCTCGGCATGGCGTCGGCGTTTGTCAATTATGCCGACTGGCTCAGACAACGGCAGATCAGCTCGCCGGTGAACGTCCGTTCGCGTGGGCGCGAGGTGTTCGAGAGGTTCATCACCCTTGTCAACACCCATTGCAGGGACGAGCGTCAGCTGTCGTTCTATGCCGGCAGGATGTGCATGTGCGAGCGTTATCTTGGCACACTCGTGAGGAAGGCGAGCGGTGTCACTGCAAAGGAATGGATAGACCGGGCTGTCGTTACGGCTGCGAAGGTGATGCTGTGCCACACCCGAATGCCTGTCGGCGAGATAGCCTACAGACTGCATTTCGCCAACGACAGTTTTTTCTGCAAATATTTCCGGAGGCTCACGGGAGTCACGCCCACGGAGTTCAGGTCGGAATACGACAGTCTGAAAAAGGTGACGTCAGATGCATAAATATACGCTTTTGACGGTAAAAAATCTTGACATCCGTAATTCGCGAAAGAGAATACGGAAAGATGTGAAAATGACAACAGAACACCGTCCGCGGCTCCTTAAAGTGTGCGAATGGTATATTTTATTCAGTGAAATATTGTCTTTCGCTATGCGATATGGTGTTTTCCGGCATACGGAAAGCACTGTTCCGCACTCCCGAAAAGGCTCTTTCGCGGCATGAGAAAGGCTTTTCCGCAGTGCTGTTGTGCCTATGCGGTAATGGCGTCAGGCGTAATTGATTGTGTGGCTGGGAGTTATGTGTAACGCCTTATTTCTGCGTTTTCCTCGCCGTAAGGCATCTTTTCCGTAAATATTCGGTTCTCGTGAAGTTGAGGTATGGTCTCCGCCGCCTTTTCTGCATGAATATACGGAAATGCATGCATAATTATGCGTAGTCCCGACAATGTCTTTCCGCTGCTTTCACAGAGCCGCCGCACAGTCCCTGTTTGCCCCGTCCGCATGTCTGTCTGCACAAATAAACATGACGGCAGATTTTTTCTATTTTTTTTAATATGTAATATCATGCCTTTTTAGTAACTTTGCATCTCGAACGCATATAATAAATTTAAAATGGCTGGAACAAAACAAATCAAGACTGCACTTGTGTCCGTCTACCATAAGGACGGACTTGACGAACTGCTTGCAAAGCTCAATGCCGAGGGCGTGAAATTCCTTTCTACCGGAGGCACACAGAAATTCATCGAGTCGCTCGGATACGAATGCCGCACCGTGGAGAGTGTCACCACATATCCGTCCATACTCGGAGGTCGTGTGAAGACCCTTCACCCGAAAGTGTTCGGAGGCATTCTCGGACGCCGCGACAACGAGGGCGACCGCGAGCAGATGGCTCAGTATGAGATACCGGAGATAGATCTCGTGATAGTGGATCTTTATCCTTTCGAACAGACAGTGGCAAGCGGAGCGTCAGACGCCGACATAATTGAGAAGATAGACATAGGCGGCATCTCGCTCATACGTGCCGGAGCAAAGAACTTCAACGACGTGGTCATCGTCCCGAGCAAGGCTGAATATGGCGTGCTGCTCGACATCCTTAACCGTAAGGGCGCGCAGACCGACCTTGAGGACCGCAAGATGTTCGCCACGAGAGCATTCGGAGTGAGCAGCCATTACGACACTGCGATACACGATTGGTTCAGCAAGTGATGTCCTGATTATATTCCCGCGATATGCCGGACGCACCGGCGAGAGACACGTTAGAGTGGTGCGGATGGTCCGGCTGACACGCACAAGAAACAGCAAAACAGAAATTCAATAATTAAGGAAATGGGATTTTTTTCATTCGTTCAAGGGATAGCAATGGATTTGGGTACGGCGAACACAATCATTATCAGTGATGATAAGATTGTCGTTGACGAGCCGTCAGTGGTCGCGCTCGACCGTCGCACAGACAAGATGATTGCTGTCGGCGCAAAGGCAAAGATGATGTATGAGAAGACGCACGACAATATACGCACCATAAGGCCGCTTCGCGACGGAGTGATAGCCGACTTTACGGCGTGCGAGCAGATGATGCGCGGACTCATAAAGATGGTGCACACCGGCAGCAGACTGTTCTCGCCGTCGTTGCGCATGGTGATAGGAGTGCCTTCGGGAAGCACAGAGGTGGAGCTGCGCGCGGTGCGCGACAGTGCCGAGCATGCCGACGGACGCGACGTGTATCTTATCTTCGAGCCCATGGCTGCGGCGATAGGCATTGGCATCGACGTTGAGGCTCCGGAAGGAAACATGATTGTCGACATAGGCGGAGGAAGCACCGAGATTGCCGTAATATCGCTCGGCGGCATCGTGTCAAACAACTCCATACGCACAGCCGGTGACGACCTGACAGCCGACATTCAGGAATACATGGCACGCCAGCATAACGTGAAGGTGAGCGAGCGTATGGCTGAGCGCATCAAGATACATGTGGGCTCTGCCCTGACAGACCTCGGCGAGGAGGGTCCGGAGGACTTCATCGTGCACGGACCTAACCGCATCACGGCACTGCCTATGGAGGTTCCGGTGTGCTATCAGGAGATAGCGCACTGTCTGGACAAGACTGTGGCAAAGATAGAGAACGCTGTCCTCTCCGCTCTGGAGAACACTCCGCCGGAGCTGTATGCCGACATCGTGAAGAACGGCATATATCTTACCGGTGGCGGCGCGCTGCTCCGAGGACTCGACAAGCGTCTTACCGACAAGATAAACATCAGGTTCCAGATTGCCGAAGACCCGTTGCACAGTGTTGCAAAGGGAACCGGCATCGCGCTGAAGAACATTGACAGGTTCTCGTTCCTGATGAGATGATTTTCTGATAATTCATGACTCTCCGCCCGTGACCGGCATCACGGCATTTCTTCCCGCACTGCGGGAGGGTGCGCGCGCTTGTGGTCGGGGAGTCGTGAATTGTCGTTTATGGATGATGAGTTGAACGATGCGCAATCTTTTAGACTTTCTTGCAAGACATTACCACTGGTTTCTGTTTCTGCTGCTGGAGACAGTCAGCGTCATACTGCTGTTCCGTTACAACAGCTATCAGGGCAGTGTGTGGTTCTCGTCGGCTAATGCCGTGGCTGGAAAGGTGTATGCGTGGAGCTCTGCGGTGGAACAGTATTTCTCGCTTACCGAGGTGAACGAGAAACTCACTCAGCGCAACCTGTATCTCGAAAGACAGCTCTCGGCGGTTGCCGAGCGACAGGTGAGCGAGAGGAAAGACACCACTTATCTGGAGCGTCTTCAGATGGAGACAATGCGGGGGCTTGTCACCATACCCGCAAAAGTGGTGAGCAACTCTGTCAACAGGCTCGACAACTTCATCACGATAGACAAGGGCTATGCCGACGGAGTGAGGAAAGACATGGGCGTGGCGTGCGGTTTCGGAGTCGTGGGCATTGTCTATCTCGTGTCCGAACATTATTCTGTGGTCATCCCCGTGCTCAATTCGCACTCCAATATCAGCTGTACCATACGCGGAAAGGGTTATTTCGGATACCTTCACTGGACGGGAGGCGCATCCGATGAGGCTTATGTGGACGACGTTCCGCGCCACGCGCGCTTCCGCATAGGTGATGTGGTGATAACGAGCGGATATTCTTCGGTGTTTCCGAGGGGTGTGGTCGTGGGTACCATAAAGCATGTGTACAATTCGGACAACGGTCTCTCATACAGACTGAGAGTGAAGCTGTCGACCGATTTCGGATGCCTGCGCGATGTGTGTGTGATAAGCGACTCTTCTATGAAAGAGAGGCAGCAGTTGCTCAATGCGGCTGTCGACTCTATAAAGCCGAAGTACTGACAGACGGCTGAAAGGGGGCGCATGCGGTTGTTTTACATGGATAATAACGATTTCTGAGACATGAATCTGGACTGGGTCAAGACTTTGTCGTTCTTTATAGTTCTGCTGCTTGTGCAGGTGCTTGTGTTCAATCACATCCATCTGTTCGGCTATGCGACACCTCTTTTATATGTATATTTCGTGCTTCCGGCACGCCGCGGCTTCCCCAAATGGGCTTTGCTGCTGTGGGCTTTCCTGCTCGGACTGTCGGTGGACGTCTTTTCCAACACGCCAGGACTTGCAGCCGCATCCATGACACTCGTGGCTCTCATACAGCCATATCTGCTCGAACTTTTCGTGCCGCGCGACAGTCCTGACGACCTGAAACCCTCTTTCCGCTCGCTGGGAGCGGCAAAATATATGTTCTACACCTTCATCCTGATGTTTGTCTACAGCGTGGTGTTCTTCTCATTGGAGATATTCAGTTTCTTTAACTGGCTGCAATGGCTTGCCAGCGCGGGCGGAAGCATGCTGCTGACACTGGTTCTGGTGTGGGTAATAGAAAACCTGGTTAAAAGAGAATGAAGGACTTCAGTCTTGAAAACCGGCGTTTTGTCATCGGCGGAGTGGCTGTGGTCATCGTGCTGATATACATCATCAGACTTTTCACTCTACAGCTGATGAGTGACGACTACAAGAAAAACGCGGACAGTAACGCCTTTCTTAAAAAGATAGAATATCCGTCGCGGGGTATCATAAAAGACCGCAACGGCAAGCTGCTCGTGTACAACCAGCCCGCATACGACATCATGGTGGTGATGAACGAGGAGAAAGGAAGGCTCGACACCATGGAGTTCTGCCGCACGCTCGGCATATCAAAGGAGTACTTCATAGAGCGTATGGCTGAGATAAAGGACCGTTCCAAGAATCCGGGATACTCGCGTTTCACCCAGCAACTGTTCATGAGCCAGCTCTCGAACGAGGAGTTCAGCATGTTCCAGGAGAAGATATTCCGCTTCCCGGGGTTCTATGTGCAGAAGCGAAGCATACGTCAGTATCAGTACAGTCATGCCGCCCACGTGCTGGGAGACGTGGCGGAGGTGTCTCAAAGCGACCTTGAGGACGACGATTATTACCAGCCCGGCGACTACATAGGTAAGCTGGGAGTGGAGAAGTCGTACGAGAAGGTGCTGCGGGGGGAGAAAGGTGTACAGATATTCCTGCGTGACGCGAGGGGCAAGATACAGGGAAAGTACATGAACGGAGCATACGACCGCAAGCCGGTTGCGGGGCGCGACCTCACCCTGAGCATCGATCTTGAGCTTCAGGCTCTCGGAGAGAGACTGCTTGAGGGGAAGATCGGGAGCATCGTTGCCATCGAACCGTCAACCGGAGAGGTGCTTTGCATGGTGTCGTCGCCTACATACGACCCGAAGATGATGGTGGGAAGATTGCGCGGAAAGAACCATAAGAAACTGTCGCTCGACTCTTGGAAGCCTCTGTTCAACCGTAGTGTGATGGGTCAGTATCCTCCCGGTTCGACGTTCAAGACGTCACAGGCGCTCACGTTCATGTCGGAGGGAATCATCGGTCCCGGCACTGCCTATCCATGTCATCACGGTTTCTATTACCGTGGAATGCACGTTGGATGCCATTCCCACTCCTCTCCGGTGGCTCTGGTGGGCGCGCTCAGCACGTCGTGCAACTCTTATTTCTGCTGGGGACTGTACAACATGATTAGCAACCGCCGCAAGTACAAGAGCAAGGCAGAGGCTCTCAACACATGGCGCGACTACATGGTGAGCATGGGCTTCGGCTACAAGCTCGGTGTTGACCTGCCCGGAGAGAAGCGCGGAATGATTCCCAACGCGTCGTATTATAGCGACATGTATCAGGGCTACTGGAACGCGCTGACGGTCATAAGCATCTCCATCGGTCAGGGAGAGGTGGCTCTCACGCCGCTGCAAGTGGCAAACCTGTGCGCCACGATAGCCAACAGAGGATATTATTATGTGCCTCATGTGGTGCGGAAAATACAGGACATGCCGCTCGATACAACATATACACGCCGTCATTACACCAAAGCCACGCGCCGCGCATACGACTATGTGGTGGCTGGAATGCGCTCCGCCGTGGTGAAGGGAACGTGCCGTTCGGCAAACACTCCGGCTTATGAGGTGTGCGGAAAGACCGGAACGGCGCAGAACCACGGGCAGGACCACTCCATATTCATGGGCTTCGCCCCGATGGACAATCCCAAAATCGCGGTGGCGGTGTATGTGGAGAACGGTGGTTACGGAGCCGACTTCGGTGTCCCCATCGGCTCTCTGATGATGGAGAAATATATCACCGGCAAGCTCTCTCCGGCGAGTGAGGAGCGCGCCACGCATTTTCAAAACAGTAGAATTGCATATGGTACAAGGAGCAGGTAGGCGTCAGAGCGTTTTGTGTTCGATAGACTGGTGGACCATCGGACTCTATCTCGCCCTGCTGATATTCGGTTGGATAAGTGTGTGCGGTGCGAGCTACACTTACGGCGACAACGACATTTTCAGTCTGGACACACGTTCAGGCATGCAGGTGGTGTGGATAGCGACGTCTGTCTGTCTCGGTTTCGCCATACTGCTTATGGACGCGCGCTTCTTCGACACGTTCTCATACATCATCTACGGCATACTTCTGCTGTTGCTGTTCGCCACGATATTCAACCCGCACGACATCAAAGGCTCCCACTCGTGGATAGTTCTCGGTCCGTTGCGCCTTCAGCCCGCCGAGTTCGGAAAGTTCGCCACGGCACTCGCGCTTGCCAAACTGATGAGCTCGTTCGGCTTCAACATACACCGTTGGAAGCATTTCGCGGCAGCGTGCGCCATAATCCTCATGCCGATGTTCTTCATCATCGGTCAGCGCGAGACGGGTTCGGCGCTTGTCTATCTGGCGTTCGCGCTTGTGCTCTACCGCGAAGGTATGCCCGGCAGCATACTGTTCACAGGAGTCGCGATGGTAGTCTATTTTGTCGTGGGGATAAAGTATGAGCAGGTGCTTCTTGCCGCCACGCCCACCTCTGTGGGCAAGTATGTGGTGTTTCTGCTTGTCCATGTCTTCACGGCATCAATGATTTATGTCTATTGCAAGGAACGCCGTCAGACATGGCTCATGCTTGCCTATGTGCTCGGCATAACGCTCACGGCAACGCTCTTTTCTGTTTTTGTGATACCGTTCGACATCGTTCTGGTGCAGATTGTGCTCAGTGTGCTTGTCATGCTTTATCTTCTTTACCAATGGCTGCGCACCCGTCTTTACAACTATCTGTACATAATGCTGTTCTCTCTCGGCTCCATCATGTTCTTCTATTCAGCCGACTATGTGCTCAACGATGTGATGGAACCCCATCAGAGGGTGCGTATCAACGTGCTGCTCGGTCTGGAGGAGGACATATCAGGCGCGGGATATAATGTTCATCAGAGCGAGATAGCCATAGGATCGGGCGGATTGAAGGGAAAGGGATTCCTCAACGGAACGCAGAACAAACTCAAGTTCGTGCCCGAACAGGACACCGACTTCATCTTCTGTACGGTGGGTGAGGAGGAAGGTTTCCTCGGTTCTGCGGGCGTGCTGCTGCTTTTCCTGGCACTGATATTAAGGCTTATATATCTCTCCGAACGCCAGACATTCAAGTACGGACGCATTTACGGCTATTCGGTGTTGAGCATATTCCTGTTTCATGTTTTCATAAACGTCGGCATGGTTCTCGGACTTACGCCCGTGATAGGCATTCCCCTGCCGTTCTTCAGCTACGGAGGCTCGTCGCTGTGGGGCTTCACCATCCTGCTGTTTATCTTCCTTCGGATAGACGCTGACCGCAAGTCAGTCAACACTTAGAGATATTCCCACGTCGCTTATTCCCGGCAACATCTCCCTCTTCATGTCGTGTCTGACACGTATGTGGAGCGAGTCGCCCTTGCTGAGGCTCATTTTTCTCAATGGAAATCTGAACTGATAGCAGCTCAGTCCCTTGCCTCTGGTCTTGCCGATGGCGTCGGTAAGCTCACATCTCACGGTGTCGGTGAAGGTGGTGTCGGCAGGAAGCAGCCTCTGTTCCACAATGAGAGTGAGCCCCACGAACGGATAGCTGACGGTGGCTCTCAGTCCGAGCGACGTACTGTACACACCGTCAGCCGTGAGTCTGGGGATGTCGAAGCGCAGCGTGTCGTTCTTTTCCCACCCCGAAAGAGGTGTATGCTCATATCTGTCATACACCCTTCTTTCGTTGCAGGACGGCAGCACCGTCGCGGCAATGATTCCCACGATGAGTGCGGAAAAAGTCTTTCTCATTCCTGTTTCGGTGACGTTTCGGTTTTCTTCGGCTGCTGTGCCGTCTCCCTTACGCTGTCCTTGTTTCTGTTCTGTGCGGCGTTGCCCTGTTGCCTGTTTCCTCCGTTGGGCTGTCTGTTGTTCCTGTTTCTCGAGGCGTTGTTCCTTTTCTTCTTCCTGCTTTTGTCAAATCTGCTGATGTCAGCCTCGGCAAGCAGGTCGGCGGGACGGCTTTCCTTTTTCGGTTTCCCGTTTTCGGTGAGCGAGAGAGGTCTCTCCCCGTGTTTGTTCATTTCTATGATGTGGTGCGCCCTGTCAAATGAAATCGTCTCCACGTTTGACATCGTGTTCTTGTCGGTGGAGTAGGTGACGAGTCCTGTGAGAATGTCGCTTTTCACGAGATAATGGTCGCTGTCCTTTGTCTGGAGCACAATCTCCTTGCTCGGCATGGAGCGTCTTGCCTCCACATAGTCGTCAGCCTCGTAGTTGAGACAGCACTTCAGCTTGGCGCACATGCCCGCCAGTTTCTGCGGATTGAGCGATATGTCCTGTATGCGCGCGGCGTTGGTGCTCACGCTCACGAAGTTTTTCATCCATGTGGCGCAGCACAGTTCCCTTCCGCAGGGTCCTGTCCCGCCTATGCGTCCAGCCTCCTGACGCGCGCCTATCTGCTTCATCTCTATCCTTACATGGAACGTTTCAGCCAGCACTTTTATGAGTTGTCTGAAGTCAACGCGCTCGTCCGCGATGTAGTAGAATATCGCCTTGTTGCCGTCGCCCTGATATTCCACGTCGCCTATCTTCATCTGCAGTCCGAGGTCTTTGGCTATCTGCCGGCTCTGTATCATCGTGGCGTGCTCCCTGCTTTTAGCCTCATGATACTTGTCCATGTCCACGGGCTTGGCTATGCGGTATATTCTCTTGATGTCGTCAGCCGATTTCAGGTTGGCTTTCTTTATCTGTAGCTTCACCAGCTCACCCGTAAGAGTGACCACTCCGATGTCGTGTCCGGGGTTTGCCTCCACCGCAACGATGTCGCCCTTTTTCAGTTCTATGTTGTTCACATTATGATAGTATCCCTTCCGTGTGTTCTTGAACTGCACCTCCACGAGGTCTGTCCTGTCGGTGTTTCCGGGCACGTCGTACAGCCAGTCGTAGGTGTTGAGCTGCCTGTCCTGCCTTCCGCACGCCCCGTGGCAGAGTCCTCTGCCGCAGCCGTGGGCTATCTTGAATTTCATATCTTTAAAGTCTGTCATGTCTTGAAGTATAAATTTGTATTATAAAAGTATATATATATAGTTGTAGAATGCTTATTTGCGCTTGTGGAGCAAGATGATAATCTGGAGTGACATTTCGAAGAACACTATCTTGGCGTTGGCGTTCTGCGCTATGTCACGTCTCGCCTTTGCCGTCAGTTCTGCCATTTCCACAATGTTAGCCTCATTGATGAACGGTGCGAAACGCCTTGCGAACTCCTCTTCCTCCTCCGTCATGTAGTTGAGCTCAGGCGTGTGGAAGTTGTACACGAAGTACTCCCTGACAAGGTGTGTGAAGTAGTCGAGCAGGCGTCTCTGCTTCTCCCGTCCGTATCCGGCTACGCTGTCGCTCCACTTCTTCAGCTCCTTCACCTTGCGCTGGTAAGCCAGACGCATGAGCATGGTGAACATGTCGAAGAACATCCTGTTCTCGTTGCCGGCGTTGAGTGTCTCGATGGCCTTTGTCCAGCTGCCTCCGGCAAGGCGCGCCATGCGTGCCGCCACGTTCTGTTCTATGCCCCTGCGCGCCATGAGCTCGCGTTCCATGTCGGCGGAGTCTATCGGTCTGACGTCTATGCGTTGTGTCCGGCTCCTTATGGTCTCGAGCAGCTGGTCGGGCTGTTCGCTCACCATGATGAAGAGAGTCTGTCCGGGCGGTTCCTCGAGCAGCTTGAGCATCTTGTTCGCGCAAGTCTGGTTCATCCTTTCCGGCAGCCATATTATGCACACCTTATATCCTCCCATGCTCGGCTTGAGGCTCAGTATGCGTGTCAGCTCGTCGCTCTCAGCCCCCGTTATTATAGCCTGCTGGTTTGCCGCCCCTATGGCGTTCATCCACTGTTCGAATGTGAAGTACGGTCCTTTGGCTACCATCTTGCGCCATTCTTTTGCGAAGTCGCCGCTCACGGGCTGGTGTTCCTTGCCCATGGACGGCAGTTTGATGGTGGGGTAAGTGAAGTGAAGGTCAGGATGGTTGAGGTGGTCGGTGAGTGCCGTGTCGCCGAGCAAGTATGCCGCGAACCCCATGGCTATCGCCATCTTGCCGCATCCCGACGGTCCGCACAGCAGTATGGCGTGCGGCACCCGTCCCTCGCTCTTCATCTCCTTCAGTCTGTCTATTGTCTCTTTCTGTCCGACTACGTCCTCAAAACTCATTCTCTCTTCAGTGTTCTATTTCAGATTTTACAATATGTTCCTTACAATCTCCCTCACAGAGTCGGATGCCGACATTGTGTAGAAGTGTATGTTTGTCACGCCCGCCGCATACAGTTCGCGGCACTGCGTCGTGGTCCACTCTATGCCGAGGGCGCGCGCGTCGTCATCGCTCTTGCATCTTACAGCCTCCAGCGCGAGCTCCTGCGGCAGGTCGCACCTGAACGTACGGGGTACGGCAGTGAGCTGCGACACCTTTGTGAAAGGCTTTATGCCCGGTATTATGGGTATGTGTATGCCCATGGCGCGCGCTTTCCTGACGAACTCGAAATACTTGCTGTTGTCGTAGAACAGCTGTGTCACGGCATACTGCGCCCCCAGTTCCTGCTTCGCCTTCAGCCATTTCATGTCCATCTCGATGTTAGGCGCCTCCTCATGTTTCTCCGGATATGCCGCCACGCCGTAGTCGAAGGTGCCCATGGGACATTTTATCGGTGTGCCGTCGGCAAAGAATCCGTTGTTGAACATGTTCACCTGCCTTATCAGGTCGGTGGTGTGCGCGTGCCCGTTTGGCGTCGGAATGAAGTTACGGTCCTCCTTAGCCTTGTCTCCGCGCAGCAGCAGGAGGTTGTCTATTCCGAGAAACTGGAGGTCGAGCAGTTCGTATTCGATGTCCTCGATGGTAGCTCCGCTGCATATGACGTGGGGAATGACAGGTATGCCGAACCTGTTCTTTATCGCGGCGGCGACGGCAATCGTTCCCGGGCGACGCCTTATGCGCCGTCTCTCGAACAGTCCTCCTCCGGTCTCGCGGTAGACATATTCGCTGTGATGTGTGGTGATGTTGATGTAAGCCGGAGCGAACTCCTTCAGCTTCTCTATGGTAGAGAACAGGCTGCCCGTGCCCGTGCCTTTGAGCGGCGGGAGCACCTCGAACGAGAAAGTGCGCCTGTCCGTGCGGCTCAGCATTTCCTTTATTTTCATTCTTATGGGCGTATATTGTCTTTGTTGTTTTATTTTTAGTTCTCCTTGCAGCCGTAGCATGTCACGTCGCGTGCGGCTTGAAGCGTTGTGGCGGAGCTATCTCGACATCTCGCCTTTTATCAGCAGACATGCCGGTGAGACCACTCCTCCGTGGTCGAACCCGCTTAGTTCGTGTATGGGTATCTCGCTGTTGCCCACTCCCTCGAGCACCGCTTTAAGGTAGAGATTCTCCTCATAGCGCGCCATCTGCTCCAGACGGCGGTCTCCGGTGTACAGAACCAGGCGTGTGCCGAGCTTCCGCGCGTTGTTAAGCGGTGCGTATTTGTCCACGACAGGCAGTGTGAACGAAATCTTGCGTTCCTTCCTTATGGTGTAGTGGGTAGCCGCCTGACCGCTCACGGGGAAGTAAGCCCGTATGGAGTCGGCGTCTGTTCCGTATTCCGCCAGATAGCTCTTGTCGAGTGCGAGCATCAGTGTGAGGTATCCTCCGGCAGAGTGACCGCCCACGTAAACCTGCGAAGGGTCGCCTCCATATTCGGCTATGTGCTTCACCGTCCACGCCACGGCGGCAGCCGCGTCGCGCGTGTAGTCGGGGCATTTGCAGCGTGGAAAGAGTCTGTAGTTGGGCGCGACGATGGCTATGCCCGAGTTTTGCAGCTCCGGACGCAGCTCCTTTGAGCCGCCCTCGAGCGCGCCGCCGTGAAACCACACGATGGTCTTGAAGCCCTTGCGCCCTTCGGGCATGTAGATGTCGAGCTTGCAACGCTCGCGTCTGTATGCCGATGTGTCGCTGTCGCTGACATATTGTATGTCCTTCACTGTCTTGTATTTGTCCTGTGCGGCAAGCGTAAGCGATGCGCAAAGTGCCGCGAATGCAAGTATGAGTCGTCTCATTTTCCTGTTCTTTATGTCTCCTGTCTGTATTACAGAGAGTGTTGCCTGACGGCAAGATACTGTCAGTTGATGTCCAAGATAATGCAAATCGAGTGCAACTGCAAGTCGGGAAAACGGAGTTTTACCAGGCTTGACACTGCCGAGATGCCGCTTATCTTATACAAAGATAATGCAAGTCGAGCGCAACGGCAAGTCGGAAAAACGGAGTTTTACCGTACTTGACACTGCCGAGACGCCGCTTATCTTATACAAAGATAATGCAAGCGAGCGGCAAAAGAGCTTGCTCTTATTTGCCCGAGTGCCGCTTATCTTATACAAAGATAAGAATTTTATCGATAAAAGAGGTCATATTGTCGTTGAACGGATTCTTATTAACTTATTTTTGCGTAGTGTGAGTATAAAATGTTAAATATGGCTCTCTGAAAACTCCGTATTCGCATACCTGCGACGTTCTGTGTGCTTACGCCCGCTTTTTGTGAATGGAGACGGCTTTCGCGCAATCAGTTGTCTTTCAGTCCGTTCACCGTTAATAATCATACGACACGTATTCTTCCATAATCTCAAAGAGCCTTTACGGGCTTGCGGAAAAGCCTTTCCTGTGTGTTGAAAAAGGCTGTTTTATGATGCGGAAAAGCCTTTCCCGAGTTGCGGAAGAGCCTTTCCGGCAAAGTGAAACGTCGGAAGCGGTATTGTCATTGTACCGTTTCCGACGTTCGTTGTCAGCTTTTATGGTTTGTGAAATTGCGGATTGCGTCCGCAGATATGTTAAATGCTGACGGTTTTACTGTTAATTAATGCAAAGCCGGAACCCCGATTTGCAATCCGCAGCCCTTATTTATCCCATTATGTAACGCGCCTTTCTGCCGAGCAGTCTGTACATCGCCCATGTGAAGGCATATGATATCATGAATATCATTATAGCCATCACAGGCACCTGAAGAGGTATTGGCAGCGACATCTCGCCTATGAGCAGGAACACCGGACCTACCACGAAGTAGTGCACGATGTATATGCCAAAACCGTATTTGGGCATGGTGGCGAGAGCCTTGCGCATACGCTCGCCGTTTATCTTCACCTTTTGCAGCAGGAGGAACACGGCGATTGTCATGAGCACCACGTTCGGACTGCAGAACGTGAAGTACAGTTCCATGTCGAGCTCTGTTGACGACGGGTTGGCGGCAGCCGCGCTGAAGCCTGTGAAAGTGACGGCATATCCGGCGGCGAACATCATTGCACTCACCGCGAGAGTCTTGCCGAGGCTCCAGTCGTTGCCGCGTCGCAGATAGTGTCCGAGCAGCAGATAGCCTGAGAATCCTGCGAAGTAGTAGAACAGTCCGAACTCGTTCCATGTAGCCTCACCGAACAGATACTTGCTGATGTATGCCTCGCCGTAGGGGAGGAAGAGCGACACTGCCCATATGGTGAGGAACAGGCGTTCCGCGCTTCTGCCGTATTTCTCTATCCATGCCGAGAAGAAGGGTATGTAGAGATACATGCCGATGAGCAGATACATGTACCACATGTGGTTCTCGGTGAAGCTGAACTGCAGCGGAATCATCGCCACGCTGCGCAGCGAGTCGGCGAGAGCCTGCGACTCGTTGCCCTGCACGTAGCAGAAGAAGTCGCCTATAATCTCCTTCGGCAGACCTATGACGCCCGTGAACCATGGGAATATGTTGTAGAGCACCGACCATATCAGCATGGGCCATAGTATGCGCGGGATGCGCTTCTTGTAGAAGTCCTTTATGCTCATGTCTCCTATGGGGAGCAGCAGCAGACCGGTCATCATCACGAAAAGCGGTACGGACGGGCGGAGCAGCGAGCCGTAGATGGCTGCCCAACTCTTGTATTCGGGCAGTTTTCCGAGAACCGGGGAGATGTAGAACGGGTCGATGCAGTGTACGCCTATTACCATTATCATGGCGACGAGGCGCACGACGTCGAGCCATACAATGTGTTCCTTTTTGTTCAAATTGTTCATTCTTTTTGCGGGTTTTTAGATGATTAGCGAAGCAAAGATATACTGTTTTTCGCATTTTATGTGCTTTTATGCGATAATTTTTACGTATATTTTATTAATACAGGATGCGGCTCGGCAGTGCCAAAGATGTGAAAATGTTGTTTTCCCACTTTGCCGCTGCGCTCGCCTTTCGCTGTATTTTATTAATACAGGATGCGGCTCGGCAGTGTCCATTCCTTCATTTTCGGGCAGTTGCATGTGCATTCCTCAGCCGTCCTCCAGTAGAGACGCAAAATCTTGCGTCTCCCGATTGGCATGGCATTCCTTCATTGTCGGGCGTTTGCACGTGCATTCCTCAGCCATCCTCCAGTAGAGACGCAAAATCTTGCGTCTCCCGTTCAGCCTGTCATTCCTTTTATTGTCAGACAGTTGCACGTGCATAACTCAGCCTCCTGCTTGTGAGACGCAAAATTTTGCGTCTCTACTTTTGTTAGGCAGCGTTGGTTGTTAATGGCATGTGTGCAGGCATTACGCCACCTGGAATTGGGTAATGCGGAGGAGGTGTATTGTAACATCTGTTGCGCGATTGTGCTTATTTGGTGTGGCGTTGTTTTTTTGACGTATTTTATTTGTGCTGATATTTTTATTTTGTATCTTTGCATAAGGTGGGCTTCGGCTCGGCAATGCCAAGTCCGGTAAAACTCTGTTTTCCCTCCTTGTCGTTGCACTCGCCTTGCGCCACCTTTGCATAAGGTGGGCTACACTCGGGAAATTGAGAACAAGTTCTCTTTCCACTCGTTTGCACCGCCTTTGCATAAGGTGGGCTTCGGCTCAGCAATGCCAAGTCTGGTAAAACTCCGTTTCCCCTCCTTGTCGTTGCTCTCGCCTTGCACCACCTTGCTCTCTGTCTTGATTTATATGGTATTTACTAACCCATAAGCTTGATTATTTTTACAAAAGATGACGAACAATAGTTTATTTAACCGCGTATTGCTGACGGTCGTCGTGCTGGCAGCATTGGGCGGTGTGTGCGCAAGTGCCTCGGCGAAGGACGGAGGCAATGCCTATCTTATGAAAAGAGCGTCGCAGACATTCGACGCGGTGAGAAAACACATGGCGACGGACGACAAGGTGCTTTTGCAGGAGGCGGTGCCGGTGAAGGAAGGACAGAACCCTTATTCGTTCCTTTGGGGATATTCGGCTATGGTGTCGTCGGTGAGTGCCATGTATGAGGCGTCCGGCGACAAGCATTGGCTCGACGTCATGGACGGCATGATGCTGAAAGGTCTTGACAAGTATTATGACACCAAGCGGCAGCCTGCCGGATATGCGTCGTATGTGAACACGGCTCCGCAGAGCGACCGTTTCTATGACGACAACATTTGGCTCGGCATCGACATGGCAGACCTCTACGCTGCCACAGGGAAGAAAAGCTATCTGCAACGGGCTGAGGAGATATGGACGTTTGTGATGTCCGGGTATGACGACAAGCTCGGAGGCGGCATATACTGGTGTGAGCAGAAGAAGGAGAGCAAGAACACATGTTCAAACGCTCCTGCAAGTGTGTTCGCACTGAAGATGTATAACGCTACGAAGGAGAAGAAATATCTGGAGCGCGGAAAAGACATATACAAATGGACGAAAGACAGTCTGGAGGACAAGACAGACCATCTCTATTTCGACCATCTCACGCTGAAAGGACGTCTGGGACGTGACAAGTATTCGTATAATACGGGTCAGATGCTTCAGGCGGCGGCAATGCTTTACAAGATAACAGGCGACAGAAAATATCTTGATGACGCCCGTCTCATGGCGGCTGCGGCATACGACAGGTTCTTCGAGGACAAGGGACGCGCGGACGGGCTGCGCATTCTGAGGGGCGGAGAAATGTGGTTCGACTCAGTGATGCTGCGCGGATATATAGAGCTTTACGGCGTGGACAACGACGGCAAATATCTGAAGGCGTTCCTCGCGTCGATGGACACGGCGTGGGGCAAGGGCGGTTCGCGTGACGCGGACGGACTCTTCGGACGCCATTATGACGCGCGCGGAAAGAAAGGCGTGCGCACTCTGCTCAATCAGGCTGCAATGATTGAGATGATGGCGAGGCTGTCTGCGGTGAAGTGAACAGACCGTATATAATAATAGGTATAAATATAATAATGTATATATAATATAAAATCTATGAATCAAAGACTTAAATTCTTTGCCGGAGCAGCCGTGATGCTGACTCTCTCGGCAAACGTTGCGCAGGCTAAAGACTTTGACGCGCAAAAGTACATCACACACGCCAAGGATGCCACGGCATTCGTGTCGAAACGTCCGGCGGAGTCTGAGCGTCTGTTCCGCTCGGATGCTGTGGAGAAGAAAATAAAGGAAGTGAAGAAGCTCCTGAAGGATAACAAATATCTGGCATGGATGTTTGAGAACTGCTTCCCGAACACTATCGACACCACTGTGCACTTCGACGGCAAGGACGACACCTTCGTTTACACCGGCGACATCGCTGCCATGTGGCTCCGCGACTCCGGAGCGCAGGTGTGGCCCTATGTGCAGCTGGCAAACAAAGACCCTGAACTGAAGAAGATGTTGCGGGGTGTGATCCTGCGCCAGCTCAAGTGCATCAACATCGACCCGTATGCCAACGCATTCAATCCGGGTCCGCTGGAGGACAACCCGTGGGCAAGCGACCTCACAGACATGAAGCCCGAGCTGCACGAGCGCAAATATGAGATTGACTCTCTGTGCTATCCGCTCCGACTGGCTTACCATTACTGGCAGGTTACGGGCGACACTTCCGTGTTCGGTGACGAGTGGAAGGCTGCCATAAAAAACATACTGAAGACCTTCCGCGAGCAGCAGCGCAAGAACGGACTCGGTCCGTACAAGTTCCAGCGCAAGACCGAGCGTCAGCTCGACACCGTATGTAACGACGGACTCGGAGCTCCCGCCAAACCGTGCGGACTCATATGCTCGTTCTTCCGTCCGTCTGACGACGCCACGACATACCTTTATCTCGTGCCTTCAAACTTCATGGCAGTGTCGTCGCTGCGCAAGGCTGCCGAGATTCTGACAAAGGTGAACAACGACGCCGATACTGCCGGTGAGTGCACCGCTCTGGCTGACGAGGTGGCTGACGCGCTGCAGAAGCACGCCATATACAACCATCCCAAGTATGGCAAGATTTATGCTTTCGAGGTTGACGGATACGGCAACTACAACCTCATGGACGACGCCAACGTCCCGAGTCTGCTCGCTATGGCTTACCTCGGTGATGTTGATATAAACGACCCCATCTATCAGAACACACGCCGTTTTGTATGGAGCGAGGACAATCCTTACTTCTTCCGCGGCTCGAAAGGCGAGGGCATAGGCGGTCCGCACATCGGTTATGACATGGTGTGGCCTATGTCCATAATGATGAAGGCGTTCACAAGTCAGGACGACGCTGAGATAAAATGGTGCATAGAGACGCTTCAGCGCACTGACGCCGGAACAGGACTGATGCACGAATCGTTCAACAAGAACAATCCGGACAACTACACCCGTCCTTGGTTCGCATGGCAGAACACACTTTTCGGTGAGCTTATACTCAAGCTGATTGATGACGGCAAGGTAGATCTTCTTGTGAACGCGAAGAGATAAGAACGCCATATCGCGGCATGAACGTGCAACGCTTGTGCCGGTCGGATATATAAAACGTCGGCAGAAGAGTCCGTAGCTATGCGGACATACTTCTGCCGACGTTTCTTTTACGACAGACTGCCTGTTGGAAGAAGCTGATTATAAAAGTCGCGTGACTGGCTAAGCTGATTTATAAGACACATGAAAACACCTTCCGGATGTTTTTTACACCTTATTATATATATCACGTATGGCAATGAAGAATATTTATATATGTGAATAAATACCGCCTGAGCCGCATTATCCTAATGGAGTTGCTTACGTATTGTAATAAGTGTGAAATGTTAAAAAACGGATTTTGGCGAAGTATTTTATTATTTTCTTCGTGTTTTATTCTTTTTTTTACAGAAAAATGGTTTACTGTGCATTGTATATAGAATTAGAGACATCAAATAAGGATTCTAACGAATTGAAGAATATTGAATTTTTGTTTAAGTTATATAATAACGGTACTTGGTTTTTTCTTGAAAGGTAAAATAAGATTGCTTAAGGGGTAACATGAAAAATTATAAGTAGGTTGATTATTAACTAACTTTAGAATTATAAATTTGATGAAGAAATTATTAATGTCTGTTGCAGTACTCGCTACTGCAGTGTTTGCCAATGCTCAGACACCGGCAGATTTTGTGCCCTACAAGAGCACGAAGCTTCGTTTGCCGTCTGTGCCGCTGGTGGTTTCGGATCCTTATTTTTCCATCTGGTCTCCGTATGATAAGCTCAATGAGGGTGACACACGTCATTGGACCAACGACGAGAAACCTCTTGAAGGACTTCTGCGCGTTGACGGCAAGACTTATCGTTTCATGGGATCAAAGGAAAGAGCTCTTCTTGAATCAATCGTTCCTATGGCTGATGAGGCGGAATGGAAGGCTATGTACACCCGTACGAATCCCGGCGCAGGATGGGAGAAGCCTGATTTCAACGCAAGCGGATGGAAAGAGGGTACTGCCGCGTTCGGTTCTCCGGAGCTGAGCAATGTGCGCACTCATTGGTCTGAACAGAATTCTGACCTTTATGTTCGCCGTAGCGTAGAGCTTACAGCAGATGACCTTAACAACGATCTTTATCTGGTTTATTCTCATGACGACGTTTTCGAGATCTTTATCAACGGAACATCTGTTGCCAAGACCGGAGAGACATGGCGCGAAGGCGTAAAGCTCCACCTGTCTGACGACGTGAAGAAGCTTCTCAAACCCGGCAAGAACGTGATAGCCGCCCATTGCCACAACACAACCGGCGGCGCTTACACAGACTTCGGACTGTTCAAGAATCTTGCAGTAAGCAACGCCAACATCCTGCAGGCTGAGCAGAAGTCGGTGAGCGTACTCGCCACATCTACTTATTACACATTCGTGTGCGGACCGGTTGAGCTTGACGTGGTGTTCACAGCTCCTATGCTGATCAATGACTACGATCTGCTGTCAATGCCTATCAACTACATCTCATATCAGGTTCGTTCTACAGACAAGAAGACACACGACGTGCAGTTCTACCTGAGCGCCAATCCTTTGCAGGGCGTGAACAAGAGCTCGCAGCCTACTGTTTCTTCTACTGTAATAAAGAACGGTGTGAAATATCTCAAGACCGGTACTGTTGACCAGCCTATTCTCGCAAAGAAGGGTGACGGCATCTGCATCGACTGGGGATACTTCTATATGCCTAATGTGAACGGAAACGTAAGCCTTTCAGCAGAGAACAAGATAAAGGATACATTCCTTTCTACAGGTGAGCTTCCTGAGAGCGAAGAGGTTGTTGTATGCCGCAAGCCTTCACAGATGCCCACATTGGCTTATGTGCACAACTTCGGCAACGTGACCACAGCTTCAAGCTTCACAATGCTCGGATATGACGAGATACAGGACATCGAGTATATGTACGAGCGTTACAAGGGATACTGGGCACACGGTGGCAAGGTTACGATTTTCGACGCTTTCGACCGTCTGAAGAACAGTTATTCAGAGCTTATGGCTAAATGCCGCGAGTTCGACAAGATGATCTACGATGACGGATTGAAGGCTGGCGACGTGAAGTATGCCGAGATTCTTTCAGGTTCTTACCGTCACGTGATTGCAGCCCACAAGCTTTTCGAGGACAAGGACGGCAATCTGCTCTTCTTCTCTAAGGAAAACAACTCCAACGGTTGTGTGAATACGGTTGACCTTACTTATCCTGAGGCTCCGCTGTTCCTTGTTTACAACCCCGACCTGCAGAAGGCGATGATGACAAGTATCTTCGATTACAGCTACTCGGGACGTTGGACAAAGCCGTTCGCCGCACACGATCTTGGAACATATCCTATCGCTAACGGACAGGTTTACGGTGGAGACATGCCTCTGGAAGAAGCCGGTAACATGATTACTCTTGCCGCAATGATTGCTAAGATTGAGGGCAATACGAAGTATGTTGACAAATACTGGAATATTCTCAAGATTTGGACTGACTATCTCGTAGAGAACGGACAGGATCCTGCCAACCAGCTCTGTACAGACGACTTCGCAGGACACTGGGCTCACAACTGCAACCTTTCAATAAAGGCTATCATGGGTGTGGCAGGCTTTGCGGAGATGGCTCGCATCAAGGGCGACGCTGCAACAGCCGACAAGTACATGAACAAGGCTAAGGAAATGGCGGCAAAGTGGGAGAAGGACGCACGTGAGGACGACCACTATCGCCTTGCTTTCGACCGCGAGAACACATGGAGCCAGAAGTACAATATGGTTTGGGACAAGCTCTGGAACATCAACATCTTCCCCAACGATGCCATGCAGCGCGAGATAAAGTACTATCTGAAGATGCAGAACAGATACGGTCTGCCGCTCGACAGCCGTAAGGATTACACCAAGAACGATTGGATAATGTGGACTGCCGCAATGGCTCCCAACAACAAGACATTCCTGAAGTTCGTGCATCCGGTGTATGATTACATCAACGAAACAGAATCACGTGTGCCTATCAGCGACTGGTATGATACCAAGACAGGACTGATGACCGGATTCAAGGCTCGTTCTGTAATTGGCGGATTCTGGATGAAGGTTCTTGCCGACAAGCTTGCCGAGAAGAAATAACAACTCATTTACCATTGGGTGAAAACAATATTCGTTTGCCGCTGACAGGGAATCTCTGATGATTCTCTGTGGCTGGCGGATGAAGTGATGATAGTGTCATGATGAAAGACAAAAGTGTTTACCGTTATTACGTCTTGTAGTGATGCTGTGGGAAGCTTATACATATATATTAGGAAAAAACAGTGCCAGCGAGCGCAATGAGAACTCGTTCTCAGATTGCTGGGCGCAGCCTGCTTTTTGTAAAAAGATAAACAATCAATCCTTAATCAATTAATAAGTATGTTTAAAAACTATGTTACTTTGCACAAGCACCTGTATGGTGCGGTGCTTGCATTGTTCGCCTGTTGCTTCGTATCATGTAGCGACGACGACGATGTTGCTGTTCAGGAGTACGACCCGAACACGCCGGTAACAATCACCGATTTCTTGCCGAAGTCGGGAGGAGCCAATGACAGGCTTATCATTTATGGTGAGAACTTCGGCAACGACACCTCGAAGGTGAAGGTTACGGTAGGCGGACGTAAGGCTACTCTTATTAGTGCCAAGAGTAATGTGAGAGGCAAGGACGACGGACTGTATGTCTTCGTACCGCAGGGAGCATTCTCAGGTGAGATCCAGGTTACTGTGGGCGACGAGACTACAGGTACTCAGAGTGCCACAAGCGCGGAAAAATTCAATTATGAGCGTAAGGAAGTAGTAGGACGTCTTTGCGGATACCGTAACGAATACGACGACCAGGGATGGAACGACGGTCCGTTTGCCACCTGTACAGGTTTTGCCGCAGACGGTGAGATGAAGTTCGACCCGAAATATCCTAACCGTCTGTACATAGGCTACGACCAAGGTTCACCCGGTATACAGGTAATCGACTTTGAGAAGCAGACTGTTGAGAGCATAATGGGTTATTCCATGTTCAACAACAGAAACCGTATCAGATCTATCGATTTCACCAGCCATAACGGTGTTGACTACATGATTGTCTCAATAGACGATGACCGCAGCCAGCAGAGAAGTCCGTCTGTTTATATCGTGAAACGTAACGAGGACGGCACATTCAATGAGAACTCTGACGTACAGCTGCTTGCCGCTTATAAGCAATGCAACGGTGCGTACATTCATCCTGTAAGCGGTGACCTGTATTTCAATTCTTATGAGAACGGTCAGTTCTATCGTCTTGATATGGACAAGTATTTCGAGTCTGTTGATGCCGGTGCCACATGGAATCCGTATCTTCAGGATTATGACCTGCAGAGTGAGGACTCTCCGTTCCAGCAATTATTCACAATTCAGGATACTAGGTGGGAGTTCAAAATTGCAATCCATCCTACAGGAAATTATGCTTATATTATAGTTGTTAACCAGCACTATATCCTGCGTACTGACTACGACAAGACAAGAGAGCGTTTTACTGCGCCTTACATAGTTGCAGGACAGATGAAAACTTCTGCATGGGCAGATGGAGTCGGTACCGGTGCACAGTTGGCTACACCTTATCAAGGAATATTTGTGAAGAATGATGAGTATGTAGCAGAAGGTAAGGAAGATGTATATGATTTCTATTTTGCTGAAAAAGGTAATCATGACGTGAGAGTGATGACACCGGAAGGTATTGTAAGAACATATGCTGGTCGTGGAAGCCGTACTTCTGCTGCGGACAATAACATATGGGGTACTGATAACGGTGACCTGCGTGAGGTTGCGCGTTTCCGTGATCCGACAGGTCTCGCTTATGATGAAACAAAGAAAGTATTCTATGTGCTTGACACCGTAGGACGTTCTATACGTACAATCGGTATGGAGGAAGCTCCGGAAGAGGAGAGTGGAACTACAGGAGGAGAATCCGGAGAAGCTACCGGTGGTGAGGCAACAACTGCTAACTAACAATCAGAAGCTATGAAGAAAGTATTAATAATGCTATTTATGATGCTGGGCGTCGCAGCGAATGCCTTGGCTCAGGAAGAATTGGTCATAACCGGTACGGTCACAGACGCAAACGGTGAACCGATTATCGGTGCCAACATCAGTAGAAAAGACGACCCGGGACTTGGTGCTATTACCAATTACGAAGGAAAGTACAAGATTACTGCAAAGCAATATCAGACTCTTGTCTTCACATACATTGGTTTCAAGAAGGTTGAGGTTCTCCTCAAGGACACCAAGACAACCATTGATGTGAAGATGCAGGAAGAAGTACAGAACGCTGTCGACGAGGTCGTTGTAACAGCGATGGGTACTCAGAAGAAACTTAACGTGACCGGTGCCATCACCAACGTTAATATGGGTGACCTGAAGCACTATACTTCATCCAATCTGTCAAACACTCTTGCCGGTAACGTTCCGGGTGTGCTCGCATTCCAGACATCAGGACAGCCGGGTAAGAACACTTCTGAATTCTGGATCCGTGGTATATCCACATTCGGTGCCAGCTCTTCAGCTCTTATCCTTGTCGACGGTTTCGAGCGTGACAATCTCGATGAGCTCAACATTGAGGATATCGAGTCTTTCACTGTGCTCAAAGATGCGTCTGCTACAGCCATTTACGGTTCAAAGGGTGCTAACGGCGTTGTGCTTATCACTACAAAACGTGGTAAGGCAGGTAAGATTAACGTGAACGGTAAGTTCGAGACATCTTATAACACACGTACAATCACTCCTGAATTTGTAGGAACAGAGCAATATATAGACCTGTTGAACGAGGCACGTATCACAAGAAGCCTCGGTGCAGCCTATTCAGAGGCAGAGAAGGAACTCTTCCTCAACGGTCTCGATCCGGACCTTTATCCGAACGTAGACTGGAAGGATCTCCTGCTTAAGGACGGTGCGTTCAGCTATCGTGCCAATGTCAACCTCAGTGGTGGTGGTAACACATCACGTTATTATGCTTCAATCGCATACGTTGAGGATCAGGGTATGTATAAGACAGACAAGACTCTCCGTGACAAATATGATACAAACGCTAACTACAAACGCTGGAACTATCGTTTGAATGTCGATATAGACATCACTCCGACCACAGTGCTGAAGCTCGGTGTATCTGGTGATTTGAACAAGCGTAACAGTCCGGGACTTGGTGATGACCTTGTATGGGGACAGCTGTTCGGTTATAACAACATCCTTTCACCTGTGATGTACTCCAACGGTTATGTACCGCAGATAAACATCGGTCGTGACGACAACCACGTCAATCCTTGGGTGTCAGCTACACAGACCGGTTATAACGAGGAATGGACAAACAACCTCTATTCTAACGCTTCACTCGAGCAGAACCTTGATTTTGTGACAAAAGGTCTTAAGTTCACCGCACGTTTCGGTTACGACACATACAACTTCAATAAGATTTCTCACATGCGTAGCCCTGCTATATATCATGCCAACGGTCGTGACGACAACGGTAACATCATCTGGGACCAGATACGTAACGAGTCAGACATGACACAAAGCTCAAGCAATGAGGGTTCACGTAGGGAATTCATAGAGCTATTGCTCAACTACAACCGTCAGTTCGCAAAGGTTCACAATGTAGGTGCTAACTTCAGATTCACTCAGGACACAAACATCCAGACACAGAATCTTGGTTCTGATATCAAGAACTCAGTGTCCCGTAAGAACATGGCACTTGCCGGTCAGGTGACATATAACTACGCAAACCGTTACTTCATTGACGGTAACTTCGGTTACAACGGAACAGAGAACTTTGCTGACGGACACCGTTGGGGATTCTTCCCGGCTTTCTCCGTAGCGTGGAACGTTGCCGAGGAACCGTGGGTTCGCAAGGTAGCTCCTTGGATGGATATGTTCAAGATTCGTTATTCTTACGGAAAGGTGGGTAATGACGCCATCATGGATGGAGGCACCAGAGTGCGTTTCCCGTATCTGTATACTTTGGACTATTTAACTCATACTGATGACAATGGAAACATTGTAAAGGATAACATTTATAATTTTGGTACTTCCTCATATACTAATATTTTCAACGGAATCCATTACGCGCAGCTTGCAGCACAGGGAGTTACATGGGAGGTTGCCCGCAAGTCGGACGTAGGTATCGACCTCGTGCTTTTCAACAACAAGTTCTCCATGACAGTGGATTACTTCTATGAGAAGCGTACAGGACAGTACAGCAAACGTAACTTCATCCCGTCAATGGCAGGTTTCGAAAGCTCTCCATGGGCTAACGTAGGCGCTGTAAGAGTCAATGGTTTCGACGGTAACTTCAGCTACAATCAGAAGTTCGGAGAGGTTGACCTGACCGTACGTGGAAACATCACTTACAGTAAGAACGAGGTACTCGTTGCCGACGAGCAGTTCAACACTTATCCTTACCAGTATTCTGCAGGTTATCGTGTTAACCAGCAGAAGGGTCTCATAGCTCTTGGTCTGTTCAAAGACTGGGAGGATATACGCAACAGCCCCGAGCAGACATTCGGTGACTATATGCCGGGTGACATCAAGTATAAGGACGTGAACGGCGACGGTAAGGTTGACGGCGGTGACGTTGTAGCCATCGGTGCCACTTCCAGACCTAACCTTATCTACGGTCTCGGTTTCTCTGTAAGATGGAAGGATTTTGACTTTAACCTCCATTTCCAGGGAGCTGGCAAGTCTGACGTACAGATACTTGGTAAGAACGTGTTCGCATTCCGCGAGAACCAGTGGGGTAATGTGTTCAAGGGTATGGTTGACGACCGTTGGATCTCGGCAGACATCTCAGGAACAACGGCAACAGAAAACCCCAACGCCTCTTATCCTCGTCTGACTTATGGAGCTAACAACAACAACGAGCAGGCTTCAACGTTCTGGCTCCGCGACATGAGCTATCTGCGTCTGAAGAACCTTGACTTCGGTTATACTCTTCCCAAATCTATCGTAAATAAGATACACTTCAACACAGTTCGTTTCTATATCACCGGAACAAACCTGTTGACATGGTCTGATTTCGACACATGGGATCCGGAGTCATTGCAGGATCGCGGAGAGGCATATCCTCTTACAAAGTCTGTGACAGTGGGTGTACAGGTTAACTTGTAATAATTACAAAAAGACAGATATGAAAAATAAGATAGCAATATTAATGATGTCGGTTCTCGGTTTAGGGTCTCTCACATCGTGCGTTGACCTTGACTCCGACAAATATTTTGAAGACCGCCGTACGTTAGAGTCAGTCTTCACAAACCGTCAGCAGACACAGGAATGGCTTGCCTACGCCTATTATTTCATCCTGAGGGAGAATGTGGACGTCGGCAATAAGTCAGGTTCGTTCTACAGCTGCTTCGACGACTGCGTGTATTACGGCGACCGCGACAGCAAGCTGTTCGGTGACAACAAGGACGACGTTCGTGTGTCCTACAACTCTTACCGCATGGGTCTCTATGAGGAAGACTTCAACAACTATGTATGGCAGATGTGCTACAAAGGCATCTATCAGGCTTCCGTGTTCATTCATCACGTTGACATGAACCCGCAGATGACTGAGACTGAGAAGCTCGACTATAAAGGTCAGGCACGTTTCGTGCGCGCTTACTACTATTGGCTGCTTCTTCGTAAATACGGTCCGGTGCCAATCGTGGCTGAGGAAGGTGTAGACTACACTCAGACATACGAGGCTATGTCACAGCCGCGTAATACATACGAGGAAGTGGTAGAGCATATCTCAAAGGAGATGATTCAGGCTGCCAAGGAGATTCAGTATTACAAGCGTGATCAGGAGAACTCCGCACGTCCTACAAAGGGCGCATGTCTCGCAACACGTGCGTTGGCTTACATCTATGCTGCCAGCCCGTTGGCTAACGGTCAGCTTAAGAACGGTCAGCACGATACCAAACTTGTTGATGATAAAATCGCCAAGGATTTCGTAAACAAGGATGGAAGTCCTCTTCTTAGCACAGAATATGATGAGAGCAAGTGGGCGCGTGCTGCCGCCGCATGCAAGGACGTGATTGATCTTAATCAGTATGAGCTTTATCATACTAATAAGAGCACTTCGGGAACAGCTACTATAACTCCGCCCGATGACGGCAACTTTGCAAAGAAGAACTGGCCTGACGGATGGGCAGACATCGACCCGATGCTCTCTTACGCCAACCTCTTCAACGGCAATGTGGCTATTCAGGACAATCCCGAGATTATCTTCTCACGTGTTGACAACATGTGCCGTCAGAACGACTACTCCATCGAGTCTATCGTGCTTCACTCAATGCCTGTGAGCTGTGGCGGATGGAACACCAACGGTCTGACACAAAAGATGGTTGACGCATACTATATGAATGACGGAACCGATGTTCCCGGTAAGGACAGTGAGCTGAACGGCGGTAACGGTTCAGAGCGTGTAAAGGGTTGGACCACACGTCAGAACTACAAGGACTATCCGCCATTGAAGGCTAACGTTTCTCTGCAGTATGCCAACCGTGAGCCGCGTTTCTATGCCTCTGTGGCATTCAGCGGCAGCGTGTGGGAGAATGCAGGACATCCTACGCAGTCACAGCGCGACAAGCAGATATTCTACTATCGTGGAGGTGGAGACGGTTACATCAACGCGTTCTCTTATCCCCGTACAGGTATAGGATACAGGAAGTTCTATAATCCTAACGATTACATAGAGTCCGGTCACAGCATGGACAATATCGCAGCCAAGCCGGAACCTGCAATCCGTTATGCCGATATCCTGCTGATGTATGCTGAGGCTCTCAACGAGCTTGACGGCAAATATGATGTACAGTCATGGGACGGTACAAAGACATACACAATCAGCCGTGACATTGAGGAGATTAAGAAGGGCATTCATCCCGTTCGCATCCGTGCCGGACTGCCTGACTTTGCTGAGACAGATTATCTGGACAAAAATGTGTTGCGTGCGAAGATCAAGCGTGAGCGTATGATCGAGCTTCTCGGTGAAGGTAAGCGTTATTACGACCTGCGCCGCTGGATGGACGCTCCGGTTGAGGAGTCACAGGAGATTTACGGTCTCAACGTGTTTATGACACAGGCAAACCGTGACGACTTCCAGGTTGTTATCCCGACATCCAACCTCCAGCAGACATTTGCCGAGAAGATGTACTTCTGGCCCGTTACTTTCGACGAGCTGAAGCGTAACAACCTCCTCGTTCAGTCACCGGGATGGAGAAATTATGACTAATCATTATAATCAAATAGGAATAAAAAGATGAAACATATATCTATTTTAGGTGCTTCCCTGTTGGGCTTGCTCATGGTTGCCACATCCTGTAACGATGAGTGGGAGGATGAGCAGTACGCACACTATGTGGCTTTCAGTGCTCCGCTTGACAACAACGGAGTGAGAGTAGTCAATGTTCCGTATACCCGCTGCGTTTATGACGCTGAAGGAAATGTCACAGGCAACAAGTTCCCGGATGAGGGTGACGGAGGCTACGGTATATCCGAATACGACCTTCCGGTTGTCATTGCCGGTTCAACTACGAACCCCAAGGACGTGACAATACACTTCGATGCTGACCCTGATACGCTGCATACAATGAATGTAGCGCGTTTCCAGAACCGTACGGACCTGTATTATCAGGACATGACTCAGTATGCCACATATCCGAAGGAAATGACAATCCCTGCCGGAAAGGACGTTGACCTGATGAACATCAAGTTCGATTTCCGTGGCATAGATATGTCTAAGAAGTGGGTTCTCCCTATTCAGATTCTTGACAATGAGGATTACGGCTATCAGTCTCATCCGCGTCAGTACTACGCAAAGGCTCTGCTCCGTGTCTATCCGTTCAACGACTGGTCAGGTGTTTATTCGGGTACTGCACAGCAGATAACTATAGCCGGTGATACTGAAGCTTCTGTTGTAGAGAATGTACGTCTCTATGTTGTTGATGAGAACAAGGTCTTTGTATATGCAGGTCTTATAGATGAGGACAGAAAGGATCGTGCAAATTATAAGATCAATCTCGAATTCATTCCGAATGAGAACGACCACACACGAGGAACTATAAAGTTCACATGTGACAATCCTCAGGTGAAATTTAAAGTTAACAAGGTGAAGGACGCTCATGGTAATGATACTGAAGAAGATGAAATCACACGCTATACAGTAGTCGAGGAGATGGATGCCACACAGAACTATCTGTTGCACCGTTACGTGATGATACAGAATGTGAATTACACATTCACCGATTACGGAATGGTTCCGGGATATGAGATGTCTTACACAGTGAAGGGTTCTCTGACCGGTGAGCGTAAGATCAATACTCAGGAGCCTGATCCTCAGCATGCTATCAACTGGGATTAAACTGATAATTCTTTCATAAAAACACTTTCAATCTCTCTCCGCATTTTGCGGGGAGAGATTTTTTTATTATGCCGCATGTGACAGTCACTGTTCTCATCCGGCTTTTTTCCGTATGCAAAATCATTGCGGATGCCGGAGCCGCCATTTGGTCCGGACGCATGAAGCCTCCGTCCTTCCCCCACTGTCAAACCAAAGTAGAGACGCAAAATTTTGCGTCTCACGATCAACCCATAGCAATACATGCCTGCAATAGTTTGCTGTCAATAAATGCATACCTTGCGTCTCCCGTCCAGCCCATCGCAATACATGCCTGCAATAATTTGCCGCCAACAAATGCGTTCCTTGCTTGTGAGACGCAAGATTTTGCGTCTCTACAGGCTGACGCCATCATATTTGAATTTTATCATTGCATTGACGACAGACTGACGCCATCATAACGATACCCTCACACATCCGTAATACCGTGTCAATGACATGATTATATCGCTCCGATGACGTGTGTTTTAATACACCGGAACAATCATTTTGCTATGAGTGAATATCGTGTGTGTATTTACAAATCTGTGTATTTTGATACTGTCGGATATGTATTTTGATACCAATACGATAAAAAACACGAGGATGTATGGTGACGTTTCGTATATTTACTTATCTTTGTATAAGACAAGCTGCACTCTGACAACTAAGAGCAAGCTCTTTTGCCGCTCGTTTGCATTATCTTTGTATAAGACAAGCTTCGGCTCGGCAGTGTCAAGTCCGGTAAAACTGCGTTTCCCCGCCTTGCCATTGCGCTCGCCTCGCATAGTCTTTGTATAAGACAAGCTGCACTCGCGCAACTAAGAGCAAGCTCTCATTTCGCTCGTTTGCATAGTCTTTGTATGAGACAAGCTTCGGCTCGGCAGTGTCAAGTCCGGTAAAACTCCGTTTCCCCGTCTTGCCATTGCGCTCGCCTCGCATTGTCTTTGTATAAGACAAGCTGCACTCGGAAATGTAGGAGCAAGCTCTCATTTCGCTCGTTTGCATTGTCTTTGTAAATGCTGTTTCATTGCGGTGTCAGTACACGGGCGGTGATTTCTTGCAAGTTGCATTGCAATTTCTTACACTGCCGCTGCAAAGGTGACACGGTTTTGTTTGATTTATCTGAGACACACTAAAAACTGAAATATGAAAACATACGATATTCTTTTCTTATGCGACGTGATGTATGCCCCGATTCCGGTGGGATATATCAGTACCAGCCATCCCGCTTAATGGACGCATTACATGTAACATACTGCGGGATGGGGAAGGAGAACAATGTGACAGAACCTGATAATAAACAAATACCGTATTGATAATAGACAAACGCTACATTAATAACAATCAGACACGATATTAACAACAAACAAACACGATATGATGAATTACAGACAGATGTTTTATTGTGCGGCACTCGCAATGCTCACTGCTTGCGGCACTGCCGACCGTAAAAACGTGGGTACACTTATAGGAGCGTTGGACGACAATGCGTGGAAAAGCTCGGAATGGATTTCGGTGGTCAATGCCCCTGTCGTAACGGGTACGGTGAACGACGGAGCGCGCGCTGCCGACGGAGCCAGCTGGTTTGTCTCCACGGTCACTAACGAGGGAAAGGTGGAACGTGCCGAATGGATGACATCGGGACTCGGTGTATACGACCTGTATGTCAACGGAAAACTCGTCGGCAAGGAGGTTCTCAAGCCGGGTTTCACACATCCGTTCAAGACGAAACGGTCGTTTACGTATGATGTCACCGATGCGTTCGACACCCGTAAAGGTGCCGTCAACCAGCTCTCCGCACAGGTTACGCCCGGCTGGTGGGGCGACAAGATTGTCACTCCCGGCGGCAGTCAGGGAATGTTCGGCACCAAGTGTGCGTTCCGCGGAGTGCTGCGCGTCACGTATAAGGACGGAACAGTGCGCCTTTACGGAACAGACACCGACAACTGGAAAACCGGTATAGCCGGACCGGTGAAGCATGCCGCCATCTTCGACGGTGAGGAGTATGACGCCCGTGTGGCACAGGGATTCCTTACTCCGGAGCTGCTCTCCAGACCTGAGATAAACCGGGAGTTCAAGGGACAGATACTGCCAGACAACGGAGCGGAGATATATATGCGCGACGACATCGCGCTCGCACCGGTGAAGATATACGTATGGCAGGACATAACGGGACAGGGTGACGACGCTTACGGCAAGGTGGTCGTAAAGAGAGAGTATGCCGACGGTGAGACAATTGAGGTCAATCCGGGTGAGAATCTTGTGGTGGACTTCGGTCAGAACGCCGCCGCTGTGCCCGATTTTCTCTTCCGGGCGAAGAAGGGGACAAAGCTGCATTGCATAACGTCGGAGCTGCTCAACGACGGCAACGGATTGAAGAGCAGGGGCATGGACGGACCTGAGGGGAGCGTTCACCGGCTCAATCTGCGCATACCCGACACAGGCATGATGCTCGACTACACCTTTGCCGGAGACGGCAAACCGGAATCCTACCGCCCTAAAAACACGTTCTTCGGCTACCGCTTCGTGTCAATCACCGTCACAGAACCTGTCACAATCAGCAGGATACGCAGTGTTCCCGTCACGTCCATAGCTAAGGAAATGGAGACCGGACGCATTTCTACGGGCAACGAACTTGTGAACAGACTCATATCAAACACCTATTGGGGACAGCTCTCCAACTATCTTTCAGTGCCCACAGACTGCCCGCAGCGCAACGAGCGTCTGGGATGGATGGCGGACACGCAGGTGTTTGCCGAGACCGGAACATTCTTCGCCAACACAAGCCGTTTCTTCCATAAGTGGCTGCAGGACGTACGCGACACGCAGTCGCCCAAGGGCGGATATCCCAGCGTCGCGCCTTTCGCGCAGTACGGAGCGACCGAAGATGTGGACATGAACCGTCTCGGTTGGGCGGACGCCGGAGTCATTGTGCCATGGGTGGTATGGAAGCAGTTCGGCGACAGAAAGGTGGTTGACGATTCGTGGGAGTCCATGGAACGCTATGTCAACCATATCGCGGAGGCGAAGTATGACTTCAATACGCTTAAAGGAGAGAACGGAAACTATCAGTACGCAGACTGGCTCAGCTATGAGCCTTTGGAGAGTTGCAGCGGGAAGATATACGGTCCTGACGGTCTCAAACCCGAAGCCGTGGCATACTGGAACTACCTGAGCGCATGCTATTGGCTGATGGACGCCGACATGATGAGTGACATGGCAAGGGCTACCGGACGCGATGCCTCACGCTATGTGTCGATGGCTGGCGAGGCGCGCGAGTACATCCGATCGCAGTTCCTTACTGCCGACGGTGAGTTCAAGACCGAAATACTCAACACCATGCAGACTCCCGCGCTGTTCGCCCTGAAAAACAATATAGTGGAAGGAGCGGCAAAGGAACGCATGATAGAGCGTCTGCGCCGTAACTTCAAGGAGCATGGCAACTGCCTCCAGACAGGATTCTTGGGCACGTCCATACTTATGTCGACACTCACGGAGAACGGTATGGCAGACATGGCATACGAGCTTCTCCTCCAGCGCAAGAACCCGTCGTGGCTCTATTCCGTGGATAACGGTGCCACAACCATATGGGAACGCTGGAACAGTTATATGAAAGACTCCGGCATGGGACCGCAGGGCATGAACTCGTTCAATCATTACGCCTACGGCTGTGTGTGCGAATGGCTGTGGGAAACGGCTGCCGGCATAGCTGCCGACCCTGCCCGCCCGGGCTTCCGCCACATCATAATGCGCCCCGTGCCTGACCGCCGTTTGGGTCACCTCAACGCCGAATACCGTTCTGCTGCGGGACTGATAAAGAGTTCATGGAGGTATGACGGCGACATGTGGAAATGGACATTCACCATCCCGGAGGGAGCCACGGCGTCGGTGACGCTCCCCGGTGACACTGCGGCAAAGGAATATGGCGCGGGCACACATACGCTCAGCGTCAGGATGTGATGCCAATACCACGTTTCCGTCGTGACGGCATGAACCGGTAGAGACGCAAAATCTTGCGTCTCCCGAGCAAGGAATGCACTTGTTGACTGCATACCATTGCATGCGTGTATAGCTATGTTTTGCTTGTGAGACGCAAGATTTTGCGTCTCTACTTGGCTGTCGCCATTGAGGATATGAGGATTGAATCATGTATGACATTCGCTTTTAATTAAAGTAGAGACGCAAAATCTTGCGTCTCCCGAGCAAGGAATGCACTTGTTGGCTGCAAACCATTGCATGCGTGTATAGCTATGGGCTGGACGGGAGACGCAAAATCTTGCGTCTCTACTTAGGCTTGCTTGTGGAATTACTCAGGCTTTCCTGCGGAGTTACTTTGATTTGCCAGCCTTCTGTTTTCAGCTTTCCGGCAGTAAAAAATTTTTACAGCTGAAAATCGTGAAATATAAAACGGAGGGACGGATATTTATGTGTGATAATCGTGTTTATATACTTTTGTGCGGCAGCTCATAACCTTTCGTCGTGCGAAAAAGGCTCTTCTGTCCCCCGAATGTCTTTTTCATCATGGCGGAACATGCCTCCACGCATCCTCATAACGGCTCTTCCATATCCCCAAACATGCTCTTCCGTGCTACAGGAAAGCACGTTCGGCATGCCCGGAAAGCCTCTTCCGCGTGACAGGAAATCACGCTTTTGCTCATGAAATGATATATGTCTTTGAACGTCAGACAGTTGCGTGAAACTTTGAAAATCCGCGTATTTCCGACCGGAAAACTGTTCCGACGTCCGCGCGGCGTTCTCGCGGAGTTGAGACTGGATGATAACGGAACATCGTTGGTATACATGCCGCTAAGCGTAAAAATATGCGTTACGGGCAAGTATGTGTGAGGAAGCGTCAAATTAAATGGTTTTTTTATTTTGCAGTAAGCCCGATTTATATTATCTTTGTGGCATGAATGTATTGTGTGACATTCAGTCATCAACGTGCGATGGCATATTCTTGCGAAGCCTGTGGCTGCCTCCGGCTGTGGAAGGAGCGCAGACAGCGTACGCGCTTAAGCCGTAATAACCCGAAAATTCAATAATTATAATTACAATATGAGATTAAAACGCTTATTCACCGCTTTGTTTGCGCTGGCATCAATGAGTGTCGGTGCAGCCAACACTGCCGAGCCGGTAGACTATGTCAGCCCGCTCGTGGGAACACTGTCCAAATTCGAACTGTCCACCGGAAACACCTATCCGGCTATCGCCATGCCGTGGGGCATGAACTTTTGGATGCCTCAGACCGGCAAGATGGGTGACGGATGGGCATACGTTTACACCCATGACAAGATACGGGGATTCAAGCAGACCCACCAGCCAAGCCCGTGGATAAACGACTTCGGACAGTTCTCGGTGATGCCGGTTACGGGTGCTCCCGAGTTCGACCAGGACAAACGCGCATCTTGGTTCTCTCATAAGGCTGAGATAGCGAAGCCTTACTACTACCGCGTTTATCTCGCCGACCACGACGTGGTTGCCGAGATGGCTCCCACAGACCGTGCCGTAGCCATGCGCTTCACGTTCCCCGAGAGCGACAAGTCGTACATCGTTGTCGATGCGTTCGACAGGGGCTCATATGCCGAGATTATCCCGGAGCAGAACATGATTGTCGGTTACACCACACGCAACAGCGGCGGTGTGCCCGAGAACTTCAAGAACTACTTCGTCCTGAAGTTCGACAAGCCGTTCACATACAAGGCTGCCGTGGCTGACGGAAAGGTTGACGCGTCGCTTCTGAAGTCTGAGAGCAACCACTCGGGTGCCATCGTCGGCTTCAAGACAAAGCGCGGCGAGCAGGTCAACGTGCAGGTAGCCTCGTCGTTCATCAGCCCCGAGCAGGCTCTGCTCAACCTCAAGGAGCTGGGCGACGGCAACTTCGACCGCGTGAAGCAGCAGGGACGCGACCGCTGGAACGAGGTGCTTGGACGCATCGAGGTGGAGGACGACAACGTGGATCATCTGCGTACTTTCTACTCTTGCCTCTACCGTTCGGCGCTGTTCCCCCACAGCTTCTACGAGATGGACGCCAACGGTCAGCCCATACACTACAGCCCGCACAACGGCAAGGTGCTGCCCGGCTATCTCTACACCGGAACGGGTTTCTGGGACACATTCCGCTGTCTCTTCCCGCTGCTCAACCTTGTATATCCTTCTGTGAACGAGAAAATGCAGGCAGGTTTTGTCAATGTATATAAGGAGAGCGGATTCCTTCCCGAATGGTCAAGCCCCGGTCACAGAGGCTGTATGGTGGGAAACAACTCGGCTTCCGTGGTTGCCGACGCCTATCTGAAGGGTCTGCGCGGCTTCGACGCAGAGACTATGTGGGAGGCTGTGAAGCACGGTGCCAACGCCGTTCACCCGCAGGTGTCGTCCACAGGACGTCTCGGCTTCGAATACTACAACAAGCTTGGCTACGTGCCTTACGACGTGAAGATAAACGAGAACGTTGCCCGCACGCTCGAATATGCCTACGACGACTGGTGCATATACAAGTTCGGTAAGGCTCTGGGCAAGTCTGACAAGGAACTGAAACCGTTCCTCAACCACGCCTTCAACTACAAGAACGTGTTCGACAAGGAGACAAACCTCATGCGCGGACGCAACAAGGACGGCAAGTTCCAGACACCGTTCAGCCCGCTGAAGTGGGGCGACGCCTTCACCGAGGGCAACTCATGGCACTACACGTGGTCGGTGTTCCACGACCCGCAGGGACTCATCGACCTGATGGGAGGCAAGGCTACGTTCAACGCCATGCTCGACTCAGTGTTCAACGTTCCGCCATTGTTCGACGACAGCTACTACGGAGGCGTCATCCACGAGATACGCGAGATGCAGATAATGAACATGGGCAACTACGCCCACGGCAACCAGCCCATACAGCACATGATATATCTCTACGGCTATTCGGGTGAGCCTTGGAAGACCCAGTACTGGATACGCGAGGTGATGGACAAGCTCTATAACGCCAACCCCGACGGCTACTGCGGTGACGAGGACAACGGTCAGACCTCAGCATGGTATGTGTTCTCCGCAATGGGATTCTATCCCGTATGTCCGGGTTCCAACGAGTATGTGCTCGGAACTCCGTACTTCGACAAGGTGACCCTCCATCTGGAGAACGGCAAGACCATGACAATCACAGCCGAGGACAACAGTGCCGACAACCGCTACATACAGGCGATGAAGCTCAATGGCATGGGTTACGGCAAGAACTATCTGACACATGAAGACCTGCTCAAGGGTGGAAGCATTGTCTACACGATGGGTTCCACACCAAACAAGGCGCGTGGTACGGCAGACAGCGACGCTCCTTACTCTTTCTCTAAAGAGCTGGCAAAGAGCAAGAAAAAGAAGTGATATAAGGTATAGAAAACAATATCGGAGGGGTAGGGAAGACGTATCGCTTCCCGCCCCTCCGTTTTTTTATGACAGGTTCTGCAATTTTCAAATGGAAGTTAATACCATATAATAAATAAAAACTTTTACAATCATGAAGAAAACAATCCTTTTGTTTGCAGCGGCACTGTTCGTTACGGGCGTGAGAGCGGCAGACGACCTGACACTGAAATCGCCCGACGGCACTGTGAAGGTGAGCGTCGCGCTGGGCGACAGAATGACCTACACGGTAAGCATCGACGGAAACACGGTGCTCACAGACTGCGAGATGGCGATGAACATGGGCGGCAGGCAGATGGGCGTGAAGCCTAAGCTGAAGAAAGTGAGACGCGCTTCGGTGAACGAAAACCTGAAGCGTGAGGTGCCGATAAAGAACGCCATGGTGAAAAACCATTACAACGCAATGACTCTGAGCATGTCGGGCAATTATGCGGTGGAGTTCAGGGCTTTCGACAACGGAGTGGCATACCGCTTCGTGACAGACGTAAAGGGAACGGCAGACGTGACGGGCGAGACGTTCAAGATAGGTTTCCCGGGCGACTATACGGCGCATGTGTCGTTCACTGACGGCTTCAAGACTTCTTATGAAAGTCCTTACAGCCATCTGAAGACACGCGACTTCAAGCCGTCGGACAAGATGATATACTTCCCCGTGCTTGTGAGTACGGACAAGAACTATAAGATTCTCATCTCCGAGGCTGACCTCAGAGACTATCCGTGCATGTTCCTCAAGGGCACGGGCGAGAACGGTATGAGCGCGGTGTTCCCGAAGGTTCCGCTTGAGTTCGGTGAGGACGGAGACCGCAGCCAGAAGATTCTGAAGGAGGCTGACTATATCGCCCGCACGCAGGGCAGGCGTTCGTTCCCGTGGCGTTACTTCGTCATCTCCAGACAGGACAGGGACATCCTTGCCAACGAGATGACCTACGTGCTGTCCTCTCCGTGCGAGCTGAAGGACTGCAGCTGGATAAAGCCGGGTCAGGTGAGCTGGGACTGGTGGAACCATAAGATGATTTGGGGCGTGGATTTCAAGGCTGGCATCAACAACGACACGTACAAGTATTACATCGACTTCGCCTCCAAGTTCGGCATACCGTACATCATCCTTGACGAGGGATGGGCACGCACGACGCGCGACCCGTTCAATTCCATCGACGCCATCGACATCCCCGAACTCGTGGCTTACGGCAAGAGCCGCAACGTGGGACTCATTCTGTGGCTGCCGTGGCTCACTGTAGAGAACAACATGGACCTCTTCAAGCGTTATGCCGAGTGGGGCATACCGGGAGTGAAGATAGACTTCATGGACCGTAGTGACCAGTGGATGGTGAACTTCTATGAGAGAGTGATAAAGGAGGCTGCCAAATATAATATGGTGGTTGACTTCCACGGTTCGTTCAAGCCTGCCGGACTGGAGCGCAGATATCCTAACCTCCTGTCGTACGAGGGAGTGCGCGGAATGGAGCAGAACGAGGGCTGCCGTCCTGAGAACACCATATGGCTGCCGTTCATACGCAACGCTGTCGGGGCTATGGACTTCACGCCCGGCTCGATGAACTCGGCTCAGCCGGAGCACAACCGCTGCACCGACCCCAACCCGATGGGTATGGGTACACGTGCGTGTCAGATGGCTATGTACGTCGTTTTTGAGAGTGGCATACAGATGTTGTCGGACAGTCCGACGAGATATTACGCCGAAGAGGAGTGCACAAGGTTCATAAGCTCGGTGCCGGTGACGTGGGACGAGACACGTGTCGTCGACGCCAAGGCGGGCGAGTATGTCGTTGTGGCGCGCAGGAAAGGCAGCCGCTGGTTCATAGGAGCGATGGGCGCGGGCGACGCAAGGACGCTTGAGGTGCCGCTCGGGTTCCTCGGTGACGGCGGAAGCCGCAGGCTCACATTCTTCGCTGACGGTGTGAACGCCGGACGTCAGGCATTCGACTATGTGAAGGGAGAGCGTCAGGTGGACAAGTCTGCGGTGCTCACTCTGAAACTGGAACGCAACGGCGGCTGGTGCGGAGTGATAGAATAACCGCACTGAACATTATACAGTCGAAACGCGCTGACTGCCTTTTCTGCTGTCAGAGACTCTTTCCGGTCCTGAAGCCTGAGGCGGTCAGCGCGTTCAGCTTGTCTTTTCCGTATTCCGTTTTTTATTTTTTCATTATCCCGAACCGGTCATCAGACTTCCATTCTTATTTCGTGCTGCTGTCAGCCGGATTGTATTCGGATTTATCGAAGATGTAGCGGGCTACATCGGGAAAAAGCTGAATGCAAGATGACGGCGGCAGTGTGTAGGAAGAATGAAGAGCTGACAACAAACATTAAACGTATAATCAGCGTTCTGATTATCGGTTTGGGATTATCTTTCCAACCTGTTCCGCTATCTGCTCCATGCCTTTCACGGAAGGGTGTCCGTTCATTTTGTCTATGTTTTCCAGCATCACGTATCTCACCTTATAGTGCTCGCATATGGCGCGGCTCGACTCGGTGATGTCTTCAGACAGTCCGTCGTTTATGATGACATATATCTCGGTGTTGGGATAGCGGGCTATTGTGTTGTCGAGCATGTATGCCATTGCCGGACGGAAAGAGTAGAGGTCGTCCTTCGTCCATCCGCTGTATTTGTATTCGCCTATGGGTGACGATGCCCAGCTGTCATTTGTTCCGCCGAAGATGAAGATGATGTCCGGAGAGCCGAGATTCCACAGACGTGTGCAGAAGGAGCGGTCGCTGTAGTCGTCCTTGTTGTATCCGGTGTTGCATATCGTGGCTCCGGAGAACGAGTTGTTCACACACAGGCGCAGTCCTCTGCTGCTTATCAGCCTGTGCCACCACGTCTGCTGCACTGCCGTGACGTCGGTGTTGTCGTGCTTTCCCGCGTTGTACCACACGTAGTTTGTGTCAGGCTGAAGGTAGCCCTGGAACGTGCTGTATGAGTCTCCGAGTATTGACACCGACTTCTTCGACTGTGCCGGGCACACCGTGCATGCGATTATGAGAGATGCGAAGAGGAAAAGTTTCTTTATGTTCATGGCTTTTTCATTTGTTTATTGTTGTTCTGTTGCTGTGTGATATGTCTCTCCGCTCAGATAGCCGAGCACCTTTCCGCTGAGCTGGAGAAGCGATATCTCGCATATCTTTGTGTCGTATTCGGCTACGAGAATGCGTTCGCGTGCGTCGAGCAGACTCTGTTGCGCCTCGCGCATCTCAAATCCTGATATGCTGTGCTCGAGATATTTGAGGTTGGCGAAATAGTAGTTTGTCTCGGCGGCGACGAGGTTCTGTCTCTCCTTCTGCAGTATCTCCCAGTTGTTCTTGTATGCCTGCCAGAAGTTGTTCAGCTCCGATTTGAGTGTCAGCCGCAGATTGTCGCGTTCCAGTTCCGAGTATCTGATGTCGAGTTCGGCGTTCTTTTTCTGCATCTTCCGCTTGCCGTCGAAGAGCTTGAATCCCACGGTTATTCCCGCGTTCAGCCCCCAGTTGTCGCGCTTTCGCGTGGAAGAGAGCTCGTAACGGTTCATGGTGTATCCGTAGCCGAGGTTCAGCCGCACGTAAGGATAGTCGCGAGACATTATCTTCTTGTAGTCTGCCCTGACTATATCCGTGTTCTTGTCTGCCAGCAGAAGCGATGAGTTGGCAGACAGGGTCGCCTCCCACAGCTCGTCGTAACGCAGACCGGGATTCACGTCGATGGTGGTGTCGCGTATGCCGAGTAGTGCGGTGACGTCCTCGTTGCCCAGCATCTCGTTCAGCTTTATCCTCGATGTGGTGAGTGCCTCGCGCTGTTTCATGTACTGGGTGCTGTCGGCGTTGAAGTCCACTTTTGCCTGAAGGTATTCCAGTTGTGAGAAACTGCCTACGTGGTAGTTCACTTCCACGATGCGCAGACGTTCCCGCGAGAGCTTCATTGCGTTGTGGAAGTTCTTCAGACGTATGCTCTGCTGTATGAAGTTATAGTACTCGGCGGCGAGTGACGCCACGTAGTCTTCAACGGCAATGCGTGTCTGCAACTCGCCCTGTTCCTTCATCATCTGCAACTGTTTGTAGTTTGTCCACACGTTGAAACCGTCGAATATAGTCCAGTTAAGCTCTATTCCGGCGTCAAGAGTGCCGTCGTAGGCGTTGCTTTCTTTCGTAGTGACGCCCGACTCTCTTGCCGTCGTGCTGGTGGTATGATAGTTTCCACCGTACGATGCGGTGAGGTTTACCTCTGGGAGCAGTCCCGCGTTGGCGGCTGTGGCGTTCTTAGAGCTCACCTCCTGACGGTTTTTCACCATGCGGATGGAGAAGTTGTTCTCAAGACCTTTGGCAAGACAGTCCTGCAGTGTGGTCACTCCGACATCATGATATTCCGGTTCCGGCTGTGCGGCTGCCGGGCAGACACACAGCATGAACACTGTTCCGGTGATGATTTTATTTACCATTTGTTAGCTTTTTAATTCTGTTTGTTGAAATGAAACTGTAGACAGAAGGCACGATGTACATTGTCAGGACAGTGGAGACAAGCATTCCGCCCACAACTGCGACACCCATCGCGATACGCTGGTTGCATCCTTCACCCGACGCGAAAGCCAGAGGGATGAGTCCGAGGACGGTTGCCGCGCTCGTCATGAGAATAGGACGAAGGCGCAGCTTCGAGGCTTCACGCACGGCGGTGAGCTTGTCCTGTCCTTCCTGCTGCTTCTGGTTGGCAAACTCTACGATAAGTATTCCGTTCTTGGCGACAAGACCTATGAGCATGATAATGCCTATCTGACTGAAAACGTTCATGGTTATGTCACCGAAGAACATGAATATCAGCGCGCCTGTTATGGCGAGCGGAACGGTGAGCATTATGATGAACGGATCCTTGAAGCTCTCGAACTGTGCCGCCAGAATGAGATAGATGAGTACCAGGGCAAGTATGAACGCGAACATAAGGCTTGACGAGCTCTCGCGGAAATCCTTCGAGTCGCCTGCCAGTGTGGTGCGGAATGTGTCGTCGAGCACCTCCTTTGCTATCTTGTCCATCTCGTCGAGACCTTCTCCGATGGTCTTTCCTTCTGCCAGACCTGCCGACACCGTGGCTGAGACAAAGCGGTTGTATCTGTACAGCTTGGGCGGAGCGATGGTGTTCTCAAGCTCTATGAGGTTGTCCATCTGTATCATCTTGCCGTCGTTGCTGCGCAGATATATGGAGCGCAGATCGGCTGGTTTGTTGCGTTGCTGGCGGTTTATCTCACCGAGTATCTCGTACTGTTTGCCGTTCATGTAGAAGTATCCCATGCGCTGGCCGCTCAGTCCGTATTGCAGAGTCTCGGACAGGTCGCGTGTGCTTACGCCCATTACGTTAGCCTTGTCGCGGTTGATGTGTATGCGCGCTTCGGGCTTGCTGAACTTCAGGTCGACGTCCGCCATCTGGAACACCGGATTCTCGTATACCTTCTCCATGAACTTGGGAAGCACTTTCTCGAGCTTTTCGAGGTTGGTGGCTTGCAGTACATACTGTATTGGCATGCGCGAACGACGCCCTCCGAACGATGACTGCTGCTGCACGAAAGAGCGCGCCTTGGTCTTTTTCTGTACGGCTGCCGACAGCTTTTCGGCAATGTCCATCTGGCTGTAATCGCGGTCTGCCATGTCTTTAAGAGTCACCTGTATGTTTCCGCTACCGCTCGATACACGTGCCGTCACGGCTTCCGCGTCAGGTATTATGGAGTCTACCACAAGGTTGATGTCTTCTGTATAATCCCTTATGTATTCGTATGTCACGCCCTCGGCGCCGCGTGTGTTTATTGTAATCATCGAACGGTCTTCGAGCGGAGCCATCTCCGACGGAATCTTTCCCCATAGGAATATGGCGAGCACAATCATCAGTACCATTACCGGAATCACCCATACGCGGTGACGCAGGACGTATGCCAGCGACTTGTCATAGAGTCTGTTCATGCCGTCGAAGAACGGTTCGGTGGCGCGATAGAATGCGTTTTTCCTCTCACGTTGCTTCAGCATCTTGGTCGCAAGCATCGGAGTGAACGTGAGGGCGGCGAATGCCGATATGAGCACCGAGCCGGAGATGACCATGCTGAATTCGCGGAACAGACGGCCGGTGGTGCCCTCCATGAATACGATGGGGAAGAAGACAGCCACCAGAGTGATGGTTGTGGAGATGACGGCAAAGAATATTTCCTTCGAACCTTCGATGCCTGCCTGCATCGGCGGCATGCCTCTTTCGATGCGGATATATATGTTCTCGGTCATGACAATGGCGTCGTCGACCACCAGTCCCACGGCAAGTACCACGGCAAGCATTGTGAGCACGTTGATGGAAAAGCCGAAGAGATACATTATAAAGAACGCTCCGATGAGCGAAACGGGTATTACGATGCAGGGAACGAGTGTCACCCGCCAGTCGCGAAGGAAGAGGAAGATGATTATTATCACGAGGACGAACGCCTCATACACCGTATGCTTCACCTCATCTATGGATGCGCGGATGAACTTAGTGTTGTCGAAGCCGTAGCTGTACTTCACATCTTCGGGCAGGTCTTTCTTCATCTGCTCCATCCGTTTGTACACCGCGTCGGCTATGTCGATGTGGTTCGCGCCGGGCTGTGGCACAACCACCACGCCGACCATGGGCACACCGTTCATCTTCATGTAGCTTTTGATGTCGGCGGCACCGAGTTCCGCGCGTCCGATATCGCTGAAACGGATTATCCTGTTGCCGTCGCTTTTGACGATAAGGTCGTCAAACATCTTGGCGGTATTCATCAGACCCATTGTCCGGATGTTCAGTTCTATGGTGTTGCCCTCGATGCTTCCCGACGGCAGCTCCACGTTCTCGTTGTCCACAGCGTTCTTCACGTCCATCGGTGTGATGCCGTATCCCGCCATCTTGATGGGGTCGAGCCAAAGCCGCATGGAGTATTTCTTCTCACCCCATATGCTCACGCTGCTCACGTCGGGTATTGTCTGTAGCTGCTCTTTCACCGTGAGGTCGGCTATTTCGCTAAGCTCCAGCAGCGGTCTTTTCTCACTTTGCAGAGCCACCATGAGTATCGGTGAGGCGTCGGCGTCGGCTTTTGACACTGTCGGAGGGTCACAGTCGCGCGGCAGATAACGCTGTGCGCGCGACACTTTGTCGCGTACGTCGTTCGCCGCAGTCTCAAGGTCGACCGACAGTTCGAATTCTACGGTTATCCTGCTTCGTCCCTGTTCGCTTGTACTTGTCAGCGAGCGGATGCCCGGAATGCCGTTTATGTTCTGCTCAAGCGGTTCTGTTATCTGGTTCTCAATCACATCGGCGTTGGCTCCCGCGTACGAGCAGCTCACCGAGATGATGGGGTTGTCCACCGAAGGATATTCCCTTACGCCAAGGTAGGCATAGCCTATTATGCCGAAAAGCAGGATTATCACGGTCATCACAGTCGCAAGAACCGGTCTGCGTATGCTTACTTCAGAGATGTTCATTGTTCGTGCTTTTTAAGTGCGTTAATCAACCTTGTCGAGCTTCACAGGCAGGTCGGTGCGCAGCTGCAGTGTTCCTGACGTTATCAGAGTGTCGCCCACGTTAAGTCCTTTGATAACCTGCACCTTGTCTTCTGTTCTCAGTCCCACCTTTATTTCTACAGGCTGCGCCTTTCCCGATTTGTAAAGGAACACCTTGTCTTTTCCCATTTCCGGCACGACAGCCTCCGAAGGAATGGCTATTGCGTCCTTTATCTCCTGTTTCTTCAGGTTTATGCTGGCATACCGTCCTGGCGTAAGTCTGCCGTCGGGGTTGGCATAAAGGGCGCGCACGGTGAGTGTATGGGTGTTCATGTCGATAGCCGACTCCTTCGCATACACTTTAGCCGGGAATGAGTTGAGCACTCCGTCGATGGTGAACTGAAGCCTTGTGCCGGGCTTGATGTCTCTTGCATAGCGTTCAGGAACGGCGAACTCCAGTTTCAGCGGAACTATTCTTGTCAGTTTGCTTACAACGGTCTGCGGTGTGGCATATGCTCCCACGCTTATCTGCCTTAGTCCGATTATTCCGTCGAACGGTGCCCTCAGCTCAGTCAGTTCTATCTGTGCCTTCACTATGTCGATGTCCGCCTGCAGTGTGGCAAGCTCGGTGTTCACCTGCTCATAGGCTTCCTGGCTCACCGCGTCGTGCTGGAGCAGGGTGCGCTGCCGGTACACGCGGTCCTTTGCCAGCTTGAGTTGCGACACCAGTCTTTTCAGTTCAGCCTGCAGTTTCTTGTCGTTCACCTTGGCGAGAAGCTGTCCTTTCTTCACGTGCACGCCCTCTTTGAACATTATGCTCACCACCTGTCCGGAAGTCTCAAAAGACAGGTCGACGTTCTCGTCAGGTATAAGCGTTCCTGTGACAGTGAACTCGTCGGTAAGCGGACCGGTTTTTATGATTGTCCCGTTCACGTTCAGTTCCTTGTTTTTCCCCTTGCTGCCTTGCATTATCTTGTCGGCTTTTGCAAGCTCGGAGTTAGTCTTAGGCATCTGGGAATACACTCCCCACGCTACCAGCGCGCAGGCAATAACGGCTATCATGCCCCATTTCAGTCTTTTGTCCATCATCCAGTTTTTAGTTTATCAATTCGGTTGCATAATGCGTGGAACCGTTCTTTTGCATCCACAAAAGATTATGTCACACGAAAAAAGTCAAAGTAAAAAAGTTTTGGTAGTGCGAAGATACGAATTTAGAAGAAAGATGTCATAATCTTTTTACATTATTTATAGATTAAGGTTGAAAATATATGAAATCGCACAATGTATCCTTCCGATTTTATGGTTTGTTCTTCCTATAATACTAAAATTATCAAATAATGGTGCGGCATGTCTTTCTTATCGCTCCCATATGCGGCATATGGCATTATGACAGCGCATGAATGGCGTCACCGTGACGTATGCCCGTGCCTTCCGTGACGGGGTGCTGACCATGACGTTTGCGGCGGGTGATGACAGCGAAACGAAGCTTATGATGCCCGACAGCGTAAATTCCGAATACAATAATTTGGATGTTTAAAAACTAATATCTATATTTGCATCAATAAAAAACGCCTGTATCTACCGCGCAAGGCGGACGGATTGTACCGCCGGAGCTGATTTTCGCAGGCATCACTGTGCCATGAATACGCCTTGCCCTCATGGCGGGCGACATTTACAAGATTACAGCTGAACCAAATAAACAAACGATATAAGAAAATATGATTGACGTAAAAGAGACATTAAATGCTGCCGGCGAGCGCATGGAAATGGCTGCTATGTATCTGGACGAACAGCTTTCGCGTGTACGTGCAGGCCGTGCCAATGTTGCCATACTCGACGGTGTGAGGGTTAATTCCTACGGTTCGATGGTTCCATTGAATCAGGTTGCCAACGTGTCGGTGCCCGACGCACGCACCATAGCCATACGTCCATGGGACAAGAAGGCTATACGCGACATAGAGAAAGCCATCATGGACAGTGATGTGGGCATCACTCCGGAGAACAACGGAGAGATAATACGCCTCGCCATCCCGCAGCCTACGGAGGAGCGCAGACGCGAGCTTGTGAAGCAGTGCAACAAGATCGGCGAGAAGACAAAGGTGGAGGTGCGCAACGCCCGTGCCGAGACAAAGGAGAAACTGAAGAAAGCCATCAAGGACGGACTGTCCGAAGACAACGAGAAGGACGCCGAGCTGGAGCTTCAGAAGATACACGACAAGTACATCAAAAAGATTGACGATCTGCTTGACGAAAAGACTAAAGAGATAATGACAGTATAAAAACGGCAGGCAAGAAAGAACACAGACGCCGCCTTCTCCTGTCGTACAGACACCGGAGCACAAGGCTGCCGCCATGGCGCGGGAGGCGATAAGTCTGTTTTCTTTCTTGCCTTTTTTATTCTTATTCCCATCAAGATGCAGGGCTTAGTGATAAAGAATACCGGCAGCTGGTATACGGTGAAGACCGTTGAAGGCAGCGTTGTGGAGTGCAAGATAAAGGGAAACTTCCGTCTGAAAGGCATCCGCAGTACCAATCCTGTGGCTGTGGGCGACCATGTGGAGATAGAGCTCAACAGTCAGAACACGGCATTCATCACAGCCATAGGCGACCGCAAGAACTACATCATACGCAAATCGCAGAACCTGAGCAAGCAAAGCCACATCATCGCAGCCAACGTAGACCAGGCGTTTCTCGTCGTTACGGTGGAGCGTCCGCAGACAAGCACGACGTTCATTGACCGTTTCCTTGCCACCGCCGAAGCCTACAGTGTGCCCGTGGTGCTCGTGTTCAACAAGACAGACCTGCTCGACGACAGTCTCATGCGCTATCAGCGGATGATGACCGACCTTTATGAGACAGTGGGATACAAGTGTGTCGCCGTGTCGGCGGAGACCGGTGAGGGCATGGATGGGCTCATGGAGATGCTGCGCGACCGCATCACCCTGCTCAGCGGACACAGCGGAGTGGGCAAGTCGACGATGATAAACAGACTGCTGCCCGGTGTCAATCTGCGCACGGCGGAGATAAGCGACGCCCACAATACGGGCATGCACACCACCACCTTCAGCGAGATGCTGCCTCTGCCCGGAGGAGGATACATCATAGATACGCCGGGAATAAAAGGCTTCGGAACGTTCGACATGGAGCCGGAAGAGCTCACGAGTTACTTCAAGGAGATATTCCGCTTCTCCAAGGACTGCCGCTTCAGCAACTGCACCCACACACATGAGCCCGGATGCGCCGTGCTGAAGGCTGTTGAAGACCACTACATCGCTGCCAGCCGTTATCAGAGTTATCTGTCGATGCTGGAGGACAAGGACGGAAACAAATACCGCGAGGCATACTGACCCGCCCGTTCCCGCGTCACTCGTCCAGCGAGTTTATCCATCCGGCAATGTCTTTCATCACCTCTTCAGACATTGTCTCCTCTATCGCGCCATACTCGTCGGCATATCCCGTGGTGCAGTGCTGGAAGAGGTGGTTGAGTCCGTCATATTCCCTTATCATGTTTTTCCTGTTGTGGGGAAGCAGGTTCCTTATTCTGTCAAGGTTGAGGCGCGGTCTCACCTGCGTGTCCTTCGTCCCGTTGATAACCATCACCGGGCATGTGGTCGAGGCTATCACGTCAGCCGGGTCGTAGCCTGTGAAGAACTCCAGCCATGCGTTTCCGCTCCTCCCAGCCTGTGTCCTTACGTCTGCGGCAGACACATTGGCGGGTCTGCCCATGCGCATGAGCGCGTCGTTGTTCTGTCCGGCTATTATCGTGTCGCCCCTTACGCCCGGTCCAGCCATGCTCACGATGAAGTCTGCCTTGCCGTCGGCAGCCAGCATGAAGGCTATGAGCGCGCCTTCGCTGTGACCTGCCACGCCTATTCGGGAGAACCTCACGTCCATGCCGCGCAGCATTTCTGTCGCGGCAGCCGCGTCTTTCATGAAGTCGATGGTTGTCGCTCCGGCGGCGTCGCCAGTGGATTTGCCTGTGCCCCGGTCGTCATATCTCAGCGAGGCTATGCCGCTGCGTGCCAGCCTGTCGGCAAGAACGAGGAACGGCTTGTGCCCGAACAGCTCCTCGTCGCGGTTCTGCAAGCCGCTTCCGCTCACCATCACCACCACCGGCACGGGCTTCTTTCCGTCGTAACACTCGGGCAGGGTCAGTGTGCCGCTCAGCACCGCGCCCGCCTCTCTGTTCTCAAAACTCACCTCGCGCGTGCTGTATGCGAACGGCGGTTGCGGAGTCTGCGGACGGTCAGTCACCAAGCCTCCGCGTCTCAGGTCGAGCCTGAGCGGCATGCCCATCTGTGTGAACCGTCCTGTGATGGAGTCGCCGCTGACGTGTCCCTCATACTTTGCCGCAATGTCGGGAAAGGTTATGTTGAGCGAGTCTTCCGTCAGAATGTTCACCTCAGCCTTTATTCCCTCCGCGCCCTGCATGGGACTGTCGAGCGTGCACCGTGGCTTGCCGTCGTCACCGGTGGCGATGTTCAGTACGAGAGGCAGTTCTTTTCCCTGTCCCAGAACGAGTCTGCCCGACCATTGCCCGTCGGGCGTCTGCACCGCCATGTCCGCCGCTGTGGCGAGAAGCAAGGCTGATATTGATGCGAGAACGGTTCTCATGCTTTTCTGTTTATAAGAAATCTGAATATGAAGATGGTGGCAAATAAGACCACAGGAAGCGTCACGGGAAATATCTTGTCGGCAAAACCGGTGATGGCGTTGCAGCCGAGAAACATCACAGCCGTCTCCAATGCCAGCACCCTCACCATGCGTATGACGAGCGCGTATTGTGCGGTGTTTCTTATCTTTATGTCAAGATTGATCATCCTGTCGGGGAAGTAGGCGGATACGAGCAGCAACAGTGTCGCCGCTGTCACCGCTATGTTGGGTATTAATATTTTTCCCGCGCCTTCACCGTCTGCCGCTGTCGTGGATGCCGCAGCGTTGCCCCCGGCTCCCAGCTCTTTGAAAGTCAGTATCCAGATTATTATCAGCAATACTGCTGTCACCGCCTCGAAGATGTTGCCTTCCATGGTGCGGTATACCTTTATTCTGTTCTTGTTGTTACTGCGTCTCATCGTTATCGTGTTTTTCTGTCTTCTTTTTCTTCAGCCGTCCGCTCTTGCGCAGTGCCTCCGTAATGATCCATTGCAGCTGTCCGTTGGTGCTGCGGAACTCGTCGGCTGCCCACGCCTCGATGGCGTTCATCATGTCGGTGTCGATTCTGAGGATGAAGTTCTTTGTCTTTGTCTCTTTTTTTGCCATGTCAGGATATAGTCATGACCGTTCCGGTTATGTTAATTATGTGAGCCGGCATGGAGCCGGCTCTTTTTCTCAATGGTTGAGAGTGCCGGTGTTGACAACCGGCTGTGCGGGCTCGTCTCCGCAGAGCACCACCATCAGGTTGCTCACCATGGCAGCCTTCTTGTCGTCGTCGAGCTCCACGACATTGTCCTCGCCCAGCTTCTGCAGTGCCATCTTCACCATCGACACGGCACCCTCCACAATCTTCTCCCTTGCCATTATTATGGCAGAAGCCTGCTGGCGGCGCAGCATCACGGCTGCTATCTCGGGCGCATATGCAAGATAGTTGATGCGCGCCTCCACAATCTCGATTCCCGCCATGTTCAGACGCTCGTCCAGTTTCTCCTCAAGCTGGCGGTTTATCTCCTCGCCTCCGCTGCGCAGGGTAAGCTCGCCCGTGTCCTGCTCGTTGTCGTCGTAGGCATAGAGTCCGGCTGTCTGTCGCAGTGCGGCGTCGCTCTGCACCTTCACGAAGTTCTCGAACGCCTTCATGATGCTCGACACCGAGTTGCCCACGGCGTTCTGGTTTCCGCTCTGCGCCATTGTCTGCGAGTCAATCTCAAACATTGCCTTGTAGGTGTCTTTCAGCTTCCACACGAGCATGAGACCAATCATCACCGGGTTGCCGGTCTTGTCGTTGACCTTTATAGGCTCCACATCGAGGTTTCTGGCACGCATGGACAGCTTCTTGGCACTGAGGAAAGGGTTTACCCAATAGAATCCTACCTTGGTGAAAGTTCCCTTATATTTGCCGAAGAAAAGCATCACCCGAGCCTCGTTGGGTTCGAGTTGCATCATTCCGCACCACATTATAATCGCCACGAGCAGGAGCACACCGCCGCCTACACCGGCAGTGATGCCTTGGGCGGACTCGCCGATGTTGACGCCAAGCACAATGAGAGCGATGCTCAGAATTGTGAGAAACAGGTTGACGAAAAGCATAAGAAAGCCGTTGACGGTCATTCCCTTGAATGTGAATTCCTTATTTTCCATAAATGTGTAGTAATTTGGTTGGTTTTGTTTTGATATCATTTTGATATTGCAAATATATTATTTTATATCTTGACTCGCAACATCTCGCACTGAAATTTAACGTGAATTAACAGGCACCTCCGTTCATTGCGTACATATATATCATTTGTCACATAACGTCAATGCGCCTCCTGCGGTTTGGGCGGACATGAGCCGCGTATGCCAGTTCATGATTCATTGCGACGCTGTCACACGACGGACATAGCATGGGATAGTGGTGATAGCTGGCTTTGATGTTGCCTGTCGCGGCATGTCTTGGAAAAAAGGATGACGGGCAAGACGGTGTTCCGGCAGACAACTGTAGCGGAAGTCTTGCTTTTAAAAGGCTGTGATGACGCATGTATGGTGTTCTCACATGATACGGAGGCAGGCGTATGGCGGTTCTGCAAGCTGTAAGACGTGTATACATCTTGTAAAAATATTTTACCAAAAACACGTCCTTCATGTGCCGGTGAAACAGAAGACGGAAACAGGGAAAAGGTTTTCCGTGGCATGAAAAGAACCGGTGGAAATGACGTGAAAATGTGTGTCGGAAGACGGAACAGGCTTTCCCGTGCTGCGGAAAGCACCATATGAGGGCGCGGAACGGGCGTTATGATGAGGCTGAAAAGCCCGTCCGGTGGTGCGGAAAAGGCTCTTTCGCGGTGTGATAAGGGGCGGAAAGGAATGCCGGAAAACTTAACTTGCGGAACGTCAGGGACTTGCGCGATTCTCCAAAAATCGCGTGTACGCATCCGGGTGCGCGCCCTCTCTGAAATGACACGGCTATGAGGGGGCTGTTGTAAAAATAAAGTCAATCATCGGCGGCGGTTCTCCGAAGATGCCCGCGTGCGTAACATGACGTGCGGAGGATTTTATGCCGTCAGGCGTCGGAATATGAAAAATAATGAGTAAGTTTGCATACGGATAATAATCATGCACTATATTATGGACGAGAATATATTCGACAAGCGCATCGCCGTGCTGCTCTCGGGCGGCGTGGACAGTTCGGTGGTGTTGTACGAACTGGCGAGCAAGGGTCTGCATCCCGACTGTTTCTACATCAAGATAGGACCGGAGGAAGAGGAGGAATGGGACTGCTCGAGCGAGGAAGACCTCGAGATGGCTACTGCCGTAGCCGCGCGCTACGGCTGCCGGTTGCAGGTGGTGGACTGCCACAGGGAATACTGGGACGGCGTGACACGCTACACCATGGACAAGGTGCGCGCAGGCTATACGCCCAACCCCGACGTGATGTGCAACAGGATGATAAAGTTCGGTGCGTTCGACGAGAAGATGGGGCACAACTACGACCTCATCGCGACAGGCCACTACGCGCGGACAGAGATGATAGACGGCAGGAAATGGCTCGTGACGAGTCCTGACCCGGTGAAAGACCAGACCGACTTCCTGGCGCAGATATACGACTGGCAGCTGCGCAAGGCGATATTCCCGATAGGCCATTACATGAAGGAGGAGGTGAGGGAGATAGCCGAACGCGAGCATCTCATCAACGCGAAGCGCAAGGACTCACAGGGTATCTGCTTCCTGGGAAAGATAAACTACAACGACTACATAAGGCGTTATCTGGGCGAGAATCCCGGTGACGTGCTCGAACTGGAGACGGGCAGGAAGATAGGACAGCACCGGGGACTGTGGTTCCACACCATAGGGCAGCGGCACGGACTGGGTTTCGGCGGCGGTCCATGGTATGCCGTGAAGAAGGATGTGGAGCGCAACATACTCTACGTGAGCCGCGGATATGAGCCGCGCACGGCATACAAGACCGACTTCAAGGTGCACGGTTTCCACTTCCTGACGATGAATCCGTGGGGTGACTCGCCCGAGTGCGGTGTCACGTTCAAGATACGCCACACTCCGGAATACCATCCCGCACGGCTCGAGCGTCTGGGCGAGGGCTCATACATGGTGCACTCGCAGACACCCATACAGGGCGTGGCGCCGGGGCAGTTTTGCGTGGTTTATGACGAGCGTCACCATTGTTGCATCGGGTCGGCGGAGATTACGGTGTGAATTGAACGTAATGTGATATGCCGGTTATGGTACGGTAAGAGACATGGATTTGTTATTCAGACGGCATTAATGTCTTACTTACAGATATCATCTTATAAAAACAGAAGCTTATGGATATTTATAACTTCAAGTATGGTATGGGCTATTGTGCGCGTGGTGCGGCAATGACAGCATTCTGTGTAATGACAATTGTAAATGTGTATGGCTTTTCAGCTTCGTCAAAACAGACTGACGACCGGCTCATGACGGAGAAGGAGAAGTATGAGGTGCTCGACAGCGTGTGCGCTGTATTGGATGAGTCAATCTATGACAGCAACGTGTATGGGATGAAACTCGACAACGGCTACCTTCTGTCGCAGCGTGAGGAGCTGGCAGACAGCCTTGTCCGGATGTTGGAACACAGGGGAAAGAAAACGCATACTTTTGAGGATGTCTTCGTCAGGAGAAGGCATTTGCCATATGCCAAAATAGCCTGCAAGCATGACAACAGCGTCTATACCTCTACGTACGAACTGCATAAGCTGAATCCTTTTCCCGGTTGTGGATATGGTGACTTCTGCGATTTCGGTGACGGAATATCATTGGATGTCAGCGTGGCTACGCACATAGAGCGTCCTCCTTATGAAGGAGGTGTCATAGCTGTGGAGTCGCTTAGGATAACGGATGCCGCGAGCCGTGATGTTATCGAGGATGTAAGGGAGAGCGTAAGGGACATAAAGGCGGAGCTGATAAGCAATCCTGAATATGAGGTGAGGTTCTCGCTGACGTTCGACTATGACGGTTCTTCGTATGAGGTGACGGGTGTTGTACTGTCGCCGAAAATTTTAAGAAAGTATATGACGAGCTATGAAGCCTCCATGGAATTCAGAAAGAAGTATGGTCTGAAGGTGAGGAAAGTGGAGTGACATACATTGTGTTGATATATATGCGACGTTAAAAAATGTTGCAGGATTTGCCTGCAAGTCCATTTCATGTTATATTTGCAACGTGCGGAAACGTTTTGTCTGCATAACATAATGACGGCAGGCATGAGTCCGCACGGATAGTGTGAACAAAACAGACAAACATTAAAACAGATTGTTATTATGATGAAAAAATCATTATTGGCACTGACTGCTGTCGCGTTTGTGGCTATGATGGCTTTTGCACAGGACATAAAGACAGCCGTAAGCAAGAGTCAGTCAGGGGCACAGACAAGCGGATATGTGAAGAAAGACGTAAAGAAGAAGACTGACGGCAAGACATGCGATGTGTGTCCGGGAGCAGAGGCTTGCAAGAAAGCCGGATGCTGTGCCGGGACAGCTTGCAAGGATTGTCCGAACGCTCCGGCATGTGCAGGCAAGGGAACATGCTGCAATGGAGGCGACTGCACAGGCAACGCTCAGTGCGCGAACAGCCCGGCGTGCGCCAAGGCGTGCCCGCAACATCAGGGAAAGTGCCACCGTGTGAAAGGATGTCCGGGACGTCCGCCAATGCAGGGACGCTGCCATCGTTGAACAACATAAATGCATGAGGATATGTTATTAAGCACAACACCTACAATAGAAGGCAGTCCTATACGCGAGTATAAGGGCGTGGTGACCGGCGAGACCATCATCGGCGCCAATGTGTTCAAGGATTTCATGGCTGGTCTGCGCGACTTCTTCGGCGGACGGAGCGGCACTTACGAGAAGGTGCTTGCCGAGGCGAAGGACACTTCTCTGTCTGAAATGGCGGAGCGGGCGCGCCAGTTGGGAGCCAACGCCGTGGTGGGTATAGACCTTGACTATGAGACTATAGGTCAGGGCAACTCAATGCTCATGGTGACATGCAGCGGAACAGCGGTTGTCATCTGACCGTAAAACGGAAGCATAGACATACTGACTGAACGTTAAGACGGAAAACGGACAGGACACAGGACGTATGTGCACAGGGTGGCACACGTCGGAGTGTCTTGTCCGTTTTCCGTCTTTCAGATAGACTTTTTGCCGTATGCGGCTATCTCATGCCACAGTCGGCACAGCTCGGTCATGCGTGGCAGGACAATGTCGGCGCCCTGAGAGGCGAGCGCGGAGTCGGGGAGCGGTCCGCTGTTGACGGCAACGGTGAATATCCCTGCGGCTACTCCCGCCTTGACACCGAGCGGGGCGTTCTCCACGACGACGCCCTTCCACGGCTGGAGGTTGCCTGCTTTGGCAAGCCCCATGAGATAAGGATCGGGTGCGGGTTTGCCCCGTCTGACGTCGTAGGCGCACACAATGTGGCGTTCGTCTACAAAGTCAGCGAAGTCGTCGAGCACCCTCTGTATGAGCGGACGCTGCCCGCTGCCGGTGACGATGCCTATCTGCATGCCGTCAGCCTTTATGGCTGTCATCAGCTCCTTTACTCCTTCCATTATCGGAGCTTCGGGCATCAGTCCGAACAGACGTGCTTTCTCGTCGTACATTTCCTGAGCCTCCTCTTCGCTGATGTCGCGTCCCTGCTGTTGCTTCACTACTATCTGGATGGTCTCCACACCCCGCATGCCTTCATACTTGTATGTGTCAGCCTCAGGCATGTCTATGCCATACTCAGCCATCGCCTGCTTCCAGCATATGGCATGATTGGGCATCGAGTCGTAGAGTACGCCGTCCATGTCAAAAAGCACAGCCTTGGGACTGAACCGCCCAAAGCTGTGCTTCTTTATGTATTCGTTTATGTTTGCCTCTATCATGTCCACACGTTTTATGCTTCAGCGGCAAGACGCTCCTGTATAGCCTTGCTTTCTGCCTCGTAGCCCGGCTTGTTGAGCAGTGCGAACATGTTTTTCTTGTATGCCTCAACGCCCGGCTGGTTGAACGGATTGACACCGAGAACGTTGCCGCTTATACCGCATGCTATCTCGAAGAAATAGATGAGCTGTCCGATATAATACTCGTTGAGCTCCGGAACGGACAGGCGGATGTTGGGCACTCCGCCGTCTACGTGAGCCAGACGTGTACCGAGCTCAGCCATCTTGTTGACCTCGTCGACGCGCTTGCCTGCAAGGAAGTTGAGGCCGTCGAGATTTTCCTCATCGTTGGGGAAGAGCACCTCGTGGTTTGTCTTCTCAATGCTCAGTACGGTCTCGAATATAGAGCGTTCTCCCTGCTGTATCCACTGACCCATGGAGTGGAGGTCGGTGGTGAAGTCGCATGATGCGGGGAAGATGCCTTTACCGTCCTTGCCTTCGCTCTCACCGTAGAGTTGCTTCCACCATTCGCTCATGAAATGGAGTTTGGGCTGGTAGTTTACCATTATCTCTATTTTCTTTCCTGCCTGTGCATAGAGTGCGTTGCGTACGGCGGCATAGAGGGCGGCGGGGTTCTCTTCGAACGGAACATCGGTGCCTGTGGCATTCTCCATGTCTGCCGCACCCTGAATGAGAGCCTTTATGTCGAAGCCTGCGATGGCGATGGGCAGCAGTCCTACCGGAGTGAGCACGGAAAAACGGCCTCCCACATTGTCGGGAATGACGAATGTCTTGTATCCTTCTTTTGTGGCTGCTGCGCGTGCGGCGCCTTTTACAGCGTCGGTGATGGCTACGATGACATCGCGTGCCTCATCCTTGCCGCGCTGTGTCTCGCACTGCTTCTTCAGCAGACGGAAGGTGAGGGCTGTCTCTGTTGTGGTGCCTGATTTTGATATGTTGATTACTCCGAACTTCTTGTCTTTGAGATATTCGGTGAGTTCGTACAGATAGTCCTCGCCGATGTTGTTGCCTGCAAAGACTATCGTAGGATTCTTCTTGTTGCCTGTGAGCCATGAGAATGAGTTGCCGAGAGCCTCGATGACGGCGCGTGCTCCGAGGTAGCTTCCGCCGATGCCCGCAACCACAACCACCTCGCACTTCTCGCGCAGGGTGTCGGCAACTGACTGTATTTCGTTTATGAATTCCGGCGTTACCGATGACGGGAGGTGCAGCCATCCGAGGAAATCGTTGCCGGGGCATGTGCCTTCTTCGAGAGAACGGCGTGCGTCGTTTACTTGCTGTTTGTAAGATTCAACGGCACCCTCCTTTAGGAACGAGGATGCTTTGGTGATGTCTAAGATGATTTTTTTCATCGTTGTTGTTTTTTATGTTGTCTGTTGTTTGTTGTTCTGATTTATGCCATGTGTCACCGGAACTGTTATCTGAAAGAGTCGGTGAGGAGCTTTATCTCTATCTGAGGACTGATGCGTTCGTACAGAATGTTGTATACGGCGTCGAGGATGGGCATGTTCACGTGCATGTGCCTGTTTTTCTCCTTCATGCATTTTGTTCCGAAGAAGCCCTCGGCTATCATCTCCATCTCTATCTGCGCGCTCTTGACACTGTAGCCTTTGCCTATCATGGTGCCGAAGGTGCGGTTGCGCGAGAAGTTTGAGTATCCGGTAACGAGCAGGTCGCCCAGATAAACGGAGTCGTAGACGTTGCGCTCGAGAGGATAGATGGCTGAAAGGAAGCGCGACATCTCCTGTACGGCGTTCGCCATGAGCACCGCCTGGAAGTTGTCACCGTATTTCAGACCGCTGCATATGCCTGCTGCAATGGCGTAGACATTCTTCAATACAGATGAATATTCGATGCCGAGCACGTCGCTGCTGGTCTTTGTCTTGATGTATTCGGAAGCGATGACGTCTGCGAACGCCTGTGCTTTGTCCTGATCGGAACATCCCACGGTGAGATAGGAGAGGCGTTCGAGAGCCACCTCCTCGGCGTGAGACGGTCCTCCGATGCATGCCAGACTGCTTATCGGAACGTCGTAGACGTTGTGGAAAAACTCAGAGCATGCAAGGTTGTCGTCGGCGACAAGACCCTTTATGGCTGTGATTATGAACTTGTCGCGCAGGCGGGTCTTGAGTTTCTTGAGATGATTCTTCAAATATGGTGACGGTATGACGAACACAAGAGTGTCGTAGGCTTCGACAATCTTATTCAGGTCGCTGGAAAAGAAAATGTTGTCTACATTGAACCTGACACTTGTAAGATAGTTGGGGTTGTGCCCCATCCTGCGGAAGTTCTCGATGCTGTCGTCGCGCCGGATGTACCATCCTATGTGATCGGTCTTGCCTATCACAATCTTGGCTATGGCTGTAGCCCAGCTTCCGCCTCCGATTATTGCTATTTTGCCGCAATCGAACATTTTGTTGGAATCGTAATTTTCATATTCCCGGCGGTATCATATCCTCCGGATGATGCCGACGTGATGTTCTGGCATATATGCCATGTCTCACGCCGGCAGTTGTATGAATGTCATGCGTTTGCCGCGTCAATCCACTTCTGGAAGTCGTCCACTTTCGGATTTTCGTAGCCTAACTTGTATTTCTTGTTCACACCGCACACATCCATCTGGAGCTTTTGCGCCTTTACTTCCCTGATGTCTGATGTGAGGTTGTAGCCTGCCTTGTTGAACACGGGAATCCATTCCTCAGGAACACCGAGCGCAGTCCATTCGGCAACACTGCTTCTCGGTATGGCTTTTTCAGGGCGCATCTGCGGGAAGAACAGCACTTCCTGGATGGTGGTCTTTCCGGTCATAAGCATCACGAGACGGTCTATTCCTATGCCTATTCCGCTTGTCGGCGGCATGCCGTACTGAAGTGCGCGGAGGAAGTCCTGGTCTATTATCATCGCCTCATCGTCGCCTTTGTCGGCAAGTCGCATCTGTTCCTTGAACCGCTCCTCCTGATCGATGGGGTCGTTAAGCTCTGAATATGCGTTGGCAAGTTCTTTTCCGTTGACCATAAGCTCGAAACGCTCTGTCAGTCCGGGCTTGCTGCGGTGCATCTTTGTCAGCGGTGACATCTCTACAGGATAGTCTATGATGAACGTGGGCTGTATGAATGTGCCTTCACAGAATTCTCCGAATATCTCGTCAATCAGCTTTCCTTTACCCATGGTGTCGTCAATCTCCATGTTGAGCTTCCGGCATACATCGCGTATTTCGTCCTCGTTCATGCCGTTGAGGTCGTAGCCCGTCTTCTCCTTTATGGCGTCAAGGATGGGCAGACGGCGGTATGGAGCCTTGAAGCTTACGATGTTTCCGTCTATCTCACGCTCAGGTTTGCCGTTCACTGCGATGCATATCTTCTCGAGAAGTTGCTCGGTGAAGGACATCATCCAGTTGTAGTCCTTGTACTGGACATACAGTTCCATGCACGTGAACTCAGGGTTGTGATTGCGGTCCATGCCTTCGTTGCGGAAGTTCTTTCCTATCTCGTACACACCTTCAAAGCCTCCCACAATGAGCCTTTTCAGGTAAAGCTCCGTGGCAATGCGCATGTACATGTCGGTGTTCAATGCGTTGAAGTGTGTGATGAAAGGACGTGCGCTCGCACCTCCGGCAATGGTTTGAAGGGTAGGAGTCTCAACCTCGGTGTATCCTGCTTCGTCAAGAACGTTGCGGAGTGTCCTCAGCACGGTGGCACGTTTGATGAACGTGTCTTTCACACCGTCGTTTACGATGAGGTCCACGTAGCGTTGGCGGTAGCGGAGTTCTGGGTCGTCGAACTTGTCGTAAGCCACTCCGTCCTTGTATTTCACGATAGGTAGCGGCTTGAGACTCTTCGACAGAAGCTTTATATTCTGCGCGTGAACGCTTATCTCACCTGTCTGTGTCCTGAAAACAAAACCTTCCACTCCAATGAAATCCCCTATGTCAAGCAACCGTTTGAAAACGTTGTTGTACATGCTTTTGTCTTCTCCCGGACAAATATCGTCTCGGGTGATGTATATCTGTATTCGTCCTTTCGAGTCCTGCAGTTCCGCGAAGCTTGCCTTACCCATGACGCGGCGGCTCATTAGACGTCCCGCAATGGTGACATTGCGCTTTTCGTCCTCATTGAAATTTTCCTTGATGTCGTCTGAAAAAGCATTTACCGGATATTCAGCTGCCGGATATGGGTCAATGCCCATGTCACGCAATTCCTGTAAACATTGTCTTCTGACAATTTCCTGTTCGCTCAGTTCTAAAATATTCATATCTTAATCAGAATTTATTCGATGTAGTGTGGTGCGTCGGACATGTGTATCGCGTATGAGTGTAAATACATATATTCAACGTAATATGATGCAAATTTAATAAATAAATCCGAAAGGTTATTCATTTTCACATTTTATAATAAACAGTCATGACTTTAATTCTGGCTTCCAGGATGGACATAAATAAAAAAGACAACTATCATAGTTGATAATTGTCTTCCGTGTTCTGGTGATTCGCTTGGGTTATGAACCCAGCGAAATACAAATCTTAAAATCAATATCTTAGCATACCACCCTCTTTAAGGGGGTACGAATTGGACACTTTTTTGAAAGAACTATTGGCTTCCCTTGTCGCGATGGTGTCTGCCTTTATCTTGGGTTCAAAGATACGACTTTATTTTGAAATACGCAAATCGCTGAAAATAAATATTCTGCGGTTAGTGCAAGGTGCAAGCTATATATAGATATATACTTGCACCTTGCACTAAATCGTGAGAATTTACATCTGCTGATTCTGTTTCCTAAATTCGGTGGGGCTGATGCCCTTATATTTACGAAATAGTCTGTTCAAATGGCTCTCATCGGTAAATCCAAGTTCTTCTACGATTTCATTGATTCGCATGTCGGTATGTAGAAGCCTACTTTCTACAATCTTCATTTTATAATTCAAGATATATTGTTGCATGGTTTCATTGGTTTGCTTCTTAAAATATCTCCCTAAATAGTTGGGGGAAATACCAAAATGCTGACTGATGGCTTTTGCTTTAATCTTATCGGGATGATAGATGTTGGATTGGATATATTGCAGAATGTTCAATGACATTTCGGTCGAGTTTTCATCCAGCTTTTCCGGCAAGAACATGGCTACATTGCGGGCAACTACGATGATGATGGTGTTGATTAGCTGCGTAATGATTTCCGTACTATACAAATGTTTGTTCATATATTCACGGATAATGGCTTCTATCATAGGTTTCACCAGTAATTTATCTGTTATGTTCCGCAAGATGCAGCCCGGCTGATGATTGGCATGTTGCAGGATAAACTCTAAACGTTGAATATTGTCCGCACCAAATACTGCCGAATGTATGTATATGTCATTGAATTTAATATAGACGAATTTCGTCCTTGTGTGTATGTCAAACGCATGTATATCTCCCGGCGTAATCATAAACAAGTGCCCGTCATGGTAAGGGAACTTGTGGTTGTTTATCCACTGAATACCCGTACCTGTCAAGATATAAACCAACTCAAAAAAAGTATGGTCGTGTTCTTTCAATTTGGATTCGTCCAACTCACTGAATAATATTTCAAATGGCTGGTGCAGATTTTCTCTTTTCATACAAAAGCTGTTTGAACGCAAAGATACAGATAAAAAGAAAAATAATACAGGAAAATCACGCGAAATATGTATAATTTTGCCCAGATATTAAAAGTAATGAGTAGTATGAACGATGAATTAAAAAAATGTTTGTCCGGAGAATGGTACGATTGCCATGCCCCTGTCTTTATTGAGTTTAAGAGAAAGGCTCACAGGTTATTGTTGAAATATAACGCACTGCCCTACGAAAGCAAGGAGGAAAGGCGGGCTGTTCTAAAAGAAATGCTCGGAAGCATCGGCGAGAAAGTTTCCGTCGGCAATCCTTTTGTGTGCGATTATGGCTGTAATATCCATATTGGTAACAATGTCAGCATCAACACAGGATGTACATTGGTGGATTGCAATAAAATCAGCATTGGAAATAATGTTTTGATTGCCCCCAATGTACAAATCTATACGGCAACGCATCCCATAGAATTGAACGAACGTCTGACCCCCGTAGAAACACCTGATGGAATCGAATATATCCGGCATACCTACGCTTTACCTGTCACCATTGAGGATGGGTGTTGGATTGGTGGAGGTGTCATCATCTTGCCGGGTGTTACTATCGGAAAGGGAAGCGTAATAGGTGCAGGAAGTGTTGTAACTAAATCTATTCCTGCAAACAGTTTGGCGGTAGGAAATCCTTGTAAAGTTATTCGCAAAATCAATCTTCCTCATGAGTAAAATTAAGTTAGTAGCTTTTGATTTGGACGGCACCATTGGTGATACCATCCCCTTATGCATACGGGCTTTCAAAAAAGCTGTAACACCTTATATCGGACACGAATTGTCGGATGACGATGTGATACAGACTTTCGGCTTAAACGAGCAGGGAATGATAGGGAGTATTATAGATACTCCACACAAAGAACGTGCATTAGAAGATTTCTATACCATTTATAAAAATCTGCATGAACAGATGTGTCCCCGACCATTTCCCGGAATACGGGAACTGATAACCGACTTGAAACAAAGCGGTATTATCGTGGCACTTATAACTGGGAAAGGGTCAAAGAGCTGCGACATCACTTTACAGCAATTTGATATGAACACTTTGTTTGATAAAGTGCTGACTGGCAATGCCGAGAGAAACATAAAAGCGGATTCGTTGAAATGGTTACTACAAAGCTATCATTTATCTGCCTGTGAAGTAGTATATATCGGAGATACCATTGCTGATATTATGGCATGTAAAACAATCGGAGTAGATTCTCTTTCTGCCGCATGGGGAGTATCTGAAATGGCTGCACAGGATTTAGTAAGGCATAATAAGAATGTTTTTTACGATATACCATCCCTCTACAATTATCTTCTACCCCAATAAGTCTGACTTTCTGATAAGCCTCCTGTAACAGAATATGATGAAAGAGAAAATAAACAAATTATTGGCACAAATAGATTTAGAGATTGATGAAATCGACCTCTACGGCTACGATATTATTGAAACTTCTCTTTCAATGGTTCATCGTTTACAGAATATTCTAATTGATTTGAAGACCCAGTTACAAACTTATGTGTTTGCATCAAAAGAAGAAGAAATATCTTTTTTCAAGAATCAAAAACCTGAGTTGTTAGGACGTTTATTGTATTTCTATAAGATATATCGCATTGAAACACAATGTCCGACTGGAAGCAATGAAGTCATAAAACATCATATTAACAAGGAACTGGACAGTCTGACTTACTTCTTTAATCGTAATTTGGATTTTTATCAATATTATCGTTCTAATTCAACTATATATGATGAATATTATTTTTTACGTGGCAAAGCAGATATTCGGTTATGTACCGATAGCGCACAATTTGATAAAGACCCCAACTTTTCAACTGGATATGACTATAAGGTTGCAAAAATACTTGCCAATGAAATGCTGCGTATCTATTTAAATAAGAAACTACATAAACTTGAATGCGACAGTTATATAAAGGAGAAGCAAACCATTATAACAAAGATTCCTATTCGCTTTACAGGGAAAAAGAATGCTTTGATAGAATTGGGCTATGCCCTTGTTTCCTCAGGTGATATAAATCACGGCAACATAGATATTAAGGAGTTTATGGAATATCTTAGTTCTATGTTCAACATAGACTTAGGCGGCTATTATGATGCGTATATCGCTATGAAAGAACGTAAAGACCAGACATCTTATCTTAGTCGTCTGATAGAACGGCTAAGCAAACGAATGAAAGAAGATGATTAAAGATATGTGCAAAAAATAGTCCCTTTTATTCTATCCGCTGTAAAACACTTCCTATACTTTTGTGCGTTCATTAAAACAATCTTAAAATGCAGTCATTCAAAATAATACAACCGTCACCAATGTTGCGCCGTTACATTCGTCATTATTGGATATTACAAAGTGATAGGGCAAATATTGTAACCGAACGTACTTTCCCATTAGGTTGCATACAGATATTTTTTCACAAAAAGAAGCGATTATTCTCACAAACCTACCATAAAATGCAGCCCCGATATTTCGTTTGTGGACAAGAAAAAGGATATACAGATATTTGCACAAATGGAGATATAGAAATGCTTGTCGTTGTGTTTCAACCTTATGCGGCAAAGCTGTTTTTTCGGCAACCATTATCCCTTTTTCAAGGAGAAAATATAGCAATAGAAGATGTAGAAGATAGAGAACTTACCGAGCTTGCCTACAAAGTAGCTGATACAGAAAACTACATCCGTTGCATAAACTTGATAGAACAATTCCTATTGCATCGTTTAATTGTATGTTCAGACTATAATATAGATAGGCTTTCTGTTGTAATCCAAGACATTAACCTTAACCCATACCTTGATGTCTGCAAATTGGCGAATACTGCCTGTCTAAGCACAAAACAATTCACACGGATTTTTACGGAATATATTGGAACTTCGCCTAAAGAATTTCTGAGAATTATAAGAGTGCAACGGACTTTGTTCCTGTTACAACAAAATCCTCAATGTAATTTTGCGCAAGTAGCTTATAGTTGCGGCTTTTCCGACCAATCTCACATGATAAGAGAATTTAAACTGTTTACAGGATATACGCCTTTAGAATATCTATCGGTTTATACTCCCATATCTGATTATTTTTTAATTCATAAGAATGTCCGTATTCTTCTATCCATGTCTTTATGGCAATCGTAATTTTGCAATGTCTTAGCGCAGGACAAAGTAAAGTAATAACTAAAAGAAAAAAAGAACATGAAGAATTTAATCGCATTCTTTGAAATCCCCGTTGCCGATTTCTACCAATCGGTAAATTTTTATCAAGCAATCTTCGGGGTGAAACTTATGGTGGCCGAATACAGCAATGAGAAAATGGCTTGTTTTGTACAGGACGGACAAACGGTTGGTGCCATATCCTATGCACCTGACTTCAAGCCCTCAGAGCATGGTGTTTTAATTCACTTTAACTGTGAAGATATTGACTGGTCAATCCAGCAAGTATTAAAACAGGGCGGTAGTATTGCTATTCCTAAGACAAAAATCCAAGCTGAAGGGAAAGGGTATTTTGCCGTATTCACCGACCCTGCGGGTAATCGCATAGGACTTTATGCCGACTAATATGTACTGATAGAAAATATAGCTGCAAGTTGTTTTATTTGCAGCTATATTTTTGCTCGTAATCAATAAGAAACGGCAAAAAGCCTTACCTTTGTAAAATGATTCAAGAGGATTTCAGATTTTACAAGCCTTGCAAGGAGTTACAACCTTACGTCAGATATTATTGGGTATTCAAAAGCAATCAACCGCTGAATACCCTTACTTTTCCTATTGGCTGTCCTCAAATCATTTTCCATAAACAAACACCACTTTATATCCCGGAACTGGGAATCTATCAATCAGAATTTACCGTTAGCGGTCAGGTAAATTATCATTCACATTTATATGCGAATGGTAACGTAGAAATGATAGTTGTTGTATTTCAGCCATACACCCTAAAAGCCTTCTTGAATTTGCCCATATCCTTATTGCACAATCAAGAGGTTTCCGGTTATGACCTTGAAAACAAGCATTTGAAACGACTGGCTACACAAATCTTTGACTGCGAAAATGCAAGTTTATGTATTAGCGCAATAGAACAATGGCTGTTATCCCAAATAGCAGGTGCATTGACCTTAAAAACAGAATACAACATCAAAAGAATAACTGCCGTTATAAGACAACTGCTCATAATGCCGGAAACTTCTGTCAAGGAATTGACTTCTATTGCCTGTTTAAGCAAGAAACAGTTTGAACGTCTGTTTAATGAACTGGTAGGTGCGAATCCTAAAGAATATGCAAGAATAGTTCGTTTCCAGAAATCATTGAAACTGTTACAGCATTATTCAGAAGATGCAAATCAAGCTCAGTTGGCATATCAATGCGGTTACGCTGACCAATCGCATTTTATCCGGGAGTTCAGACGATTCAGCGGTTATACCCCCTTATCGTTGCTAAATGTATGCAAACCTTATTCCGATTTGTTTAACGACCCTACATAATGTCCCTTTTATTCTATCCGTAGTTTGATAACCGACTTACCTTTGCGCTTATTCAACTAAAAATAAACGATAGAATGAAAGAAGTAAATCCAAAAGAAACGACCCGTGCCTACGCATTTGAAATGTGGATGAATGCACCTATGCCCATGCTTACCTTTTTCAAGACAATAGATGTAACTCGTATTGCCCGCATCAGCAAACGGACTGGACTAAAGTTTAATATGCTGATGTGTTGGTGTGTCGGGCGAGCGGCAAGCCGCATTAAAGAGTTCTATATGCTTCCCGTAGGGCGGAAGCTGATGCAATACGACAATCTTGCCGTTTGTTCCATTGTAGCCAATCGGGAAGGAGAAGTCAGTTCCTGCGATGTTCCTTTCTCCGATAATTTGCAGCAGTTCAATGCCGATTATTTAAGATTGACGAAGCAAGTTGCCGAAAGCTGCCAAAATCATGACCTGACGGATAGCATGGTGATTGGCACATCAGCCCTTGCTGGGTATGAGATAGACGGGGCAGTAGGCATGTACAGCGGTGTGTTCAATAATCCGTTTCTGATTTGGGGCAAATACAAACGGCGTTTATGGAAACGGACACTGGTTGTTTCCTTTCAGTTTCATCATACCCAGATGGATGGCGCACATGCTTCCCGTTTTTTGGAAAACCTACAAAAAGAAATTGAGAATTTAAAGGTATAATCAAGAACAAATGCTATCTTTGCAGAACTAACAGAAAAAATAGAATTGTTCAACCAATATGAAATGGCAAGTGTGCATATAGCTGCGCTTAACGGATAGCATTTTAGTCATAGCTATTCAGCAACGGACAGGCTTATAACAGGTTTGTCCTTTCTTGTTTTGCCATTATTCCAAATTTCATAATCATGCGATATGTCATGCCGCCACGTGCAGCAGGACTTGTCGCATCTTATCAAGTTGAACAATGAACTATACATATAAACATATTTGGCTCATCAACTTTCCTGTAATGATGAGCATCCTTATCGAGCAACTTATCAATATCACCGATGCCATTTTCTTAGGGCATGTGGGAGAAATAGAATTGGGCGCATCCGCCCTTGCCGGGATTTGGTATCTGGCTATCTATATGCTCGGCTTCGGTTTCAGCTTGGGCTTACAGGTCGTTATCGCACGGCGCAACGGCGAGCAGCATTATTCCGAAACAGGAAAGACATTCTTTCAAGGATTGTTTTTCCTGTCGGGACTTGCTGTCTTTTTATGTCTGCTTTCCAAGCTGTTTTCCCCGATTATTCTAAGTCGGCTGATTGCTTCTGCGGAAGTCTATCATGCCGTGATTGATTATTTGGATGGGCGCATTTGGGGATTGCTGTTCTCTTTCCCGTTCCTTGCCTTACGCTCGTTCTTGGTCGGCATCACCCATACAAAAGCCTTGAACGTGGCGGCTCTGACAGCCGTATTGGTGAATATTTCGGGCAACTGGCTGCTCATATTCCATTGGGATATGGGGATAGCAGGGGCAGCCATCGCATCGTCTTTTGCCGAAGCGTGTTCGTTGGCGGTGCTGGCAATCCATGTTTTACGTAAAATGGACAAACGGCTTTATGGCTTGTCTTGGAGCTTCGACAAAGGTGTTTTGCTCCATGTCTTCCGTGTGTCCGTTTGGAGTATGTTCCATTCGTTCATCGGTGTAGCCCCTTGGTTTCTGTTCTTTGTGGCGATAGAACATTTGGGAGAACTGCAACTGGCAGTGGCAAACATTCTCCGAAGCATTTCCACCCTGTTCTTTGTCATCGTCAATTCATTTGCCGCCACAACAGGCTCATTGGTAAGCAATTTGATTGGAGCGGACGAAAGAGGGCAAGTGTTTCCGCTATGCAGCAGGGTAATCCGATTAGGCTATGCCATAGGCTTTCCGCTGATTGCACTTGCTCTGATATTCCATCAGTCTGTTATTGATGTCTATACAGATAATCCGGTTATCGTGCAGACCTCATGGTTGCCATTTGTAGTTATGTTGCTGAACTATGTCTTTGCCTTGCCCGGCTATGTCTATATGAATGCCGTTACGGGAACGGGGGCGACACGGACGGCTTTCATCTTGCAGGCGACAACCATTGCTGCCTATTTGCTCTACTTATGGGGATTGAGCCATTGTGATGTACCTCTTGCCGTTTATTGGACGGTGGAATATCTGTTCGTGATTGGACTTGGGGTGCAGTCCGTTATTTATCTGAAACATAACACTATTAAAAACTGAATGTCATGATGAAAAAGATATATCCACGCACAGGCGACACGCAGACCGTGTACCTGAATGCAGTTGTGAAAGACCCATCTATCGAAGTGGGCGACTATACCATTTACAATGATTTCGTGTCCGACCCGTTACTTTTCGAACGGAACAATGTGCTTTATCATTATCCTATTAACCATGAGCGGCTGATAATTGGCAAGTTTTGTTCCATTGCCTGCGGTGTGAAATTTCTGTTCAACTGTGCCAACCATACCTTGAAATCCTTATCCACATATACTTTTCCGCTTTTTTATGAGGATTGGGACTTAGAAAAATCAGACGTGGCAACAGCGTGGGACAACAAAGGCGACATCGTGATAGGAAACGATGTATGGATAGGCTATGAAGCGGTGATAATGGCGGGTGTTCACATCGGAAACGGGGCAATCATAGGCACCCGTGCCGTTGTTACGAAAGATGTGCCACCTTATACGATAGTCGGCGGTGTTCCTGCCCGACCGATAAGGAAGCGTTTCGATGAAGAAGTGATACAGAAGCTCGAAACGCTGAAATGGTGGGATTGGTCTGCTGAGAAGATACGGCGATGCCTGCCCTATATCGGGAAAGGTGATGTAAATGGGTTGTTGCAAATGGTTGATAGTATGTAGCATGAAAAGATTGGCGGAAGAAATACTGGCTAAGATTGACGCAGAAATCCGATTAAGGGATTGTGATGTCGATTCTGCAATGGATAATGCCTTATATATGGTAAGGTTCATTGCACCTATGTACGAACAACTAAGAGAAATGATTATTAGCTATTCATTTCCGAGTGTAGAAGATGAAATATGTTTTTTCAAGGAATTGAAGCCGGAAATTCTTAGCAAGTATATCTATTTCAGTAAGGTGTACCATATAGAGTTGAAATGTCCTGATGGTAGCAAAGACTGCATACGGGAATATCTGAGTACAGAATTGGATAAGCTGACGTATTTCTTCCGCAACAACATAGAGTTTTATCAGTATATACGCTCCCAATCAACGCATTTGGATCATTTCTATTTTACACGAAAATCAATAAGGTCTTCAACGATACCAAGTTTTGAAAGTTTCCAATATGATACAGACCCACTATTTTCAACCGGATATGACTATAAACTGGCAAAAATACTCTGCAACAAACACTTGAAAGTTTATTTGGAAAATAGGATGGCTAAATTAAACAATACTGAATACAAAGCTGTAAGAAGTTCTAAATTTAGCTCTATGTGTTTTACCGGAAAGAAGAATGCTTTGATTGAATTGGGCTATGCGCTTGTTTCTTCCGGCGATATAAATCATGGCAACATAGAAATAAAGGAATTTATGGAATACCTTAGTTTCGTATTCAACATTGATTTGGGTGATTATTATGATGCGTATATTGCCATGAAAGAACGAAAAGACCAGACTGCCTACTTGAAACTACTGGCAGAGAAACTATCCAAACGTATGAGGGAAGATGATAATAAGAGATAATTACCTGATATTCTTATTCGTAAAATACCGTGTTCATACCGACACGGTATTTTTATTTTCACACTATTTCATCTTCAAAATTGGCTTGTGCTGTACTTCTTCAAGCCGAAAAATCATTGAAAACAGCCACAAAATGCGCTAAAAATATTTCTACCATGACGGTATAAACCATGACTTTTAATCATTTCCATATCCCGAACTTTGCAGCAAAATCAATTAGTTAGCAATATGGATGTGATTACAATTGAATCAAAAGCCTATAAGGAGATAGTGGCTAAGATAGATGTGATAGCCAACTATGTGTTCTCACAAGAGGACACGAAAAACGAGGATGAAATCTGGGTGGACAGTTACGAGGTCTGCACATTCCTTCAAATCAGCGACCGTACTTTGCAGCGTTTGCGTGCAAAAGGTGTAGTCGCTTTTTCTAACATAGGAGGACGGTGTTATTACAAGATAGGCGAACTGAAACGCCTGCTGGAAGAACGGCTGATAAAGAGCAATGACGAATGTATGCGTAACCTGATAACCAATCATGAATTGTATGCTAAAGAAAGAAGAAATACTAAGCAGGACAAATAACGGCTTGTCGGTGTTCAAACACTACCTGCCCGGCAACTGGCGCATCGGTCGGAACTTCCTCAATCCGTTGTACGAGGACAGCAAGGCTTCCTGCAACATTTACTTTGACCGACGCAGCGGCATGTACAAGATGAAGGACTTCGGCGATGACCGTTACAGCGGCGATTGCTTCTTCTTCGTGGGGCAACTAAAAGGGCTGGATTGCAACCGGGCTTCGGACTTCATCGAGATACTGGCGGCTATCGACCGGGA